>Ga0209739_100021_pt1 | contig 76892 bp, 83 predicted proteins | sample JossMetagenome_2_FD_184729 | JGI IMG/M metagenome (GOLD analysis project Ga0209739, IMG submission 184729) | Hot spring sediment microbial communities from Joseph's Coat, Yellowstone National Park, USA - JC3_ASED (SPAdes) (version 3) | ecosystem: Environmental > Aquatic > Thermal springs > Hot...
TAAACCGACTGGTTAATTAGCATTTTTCCGTGAGTTCTACGAATAATCTACGTCTAAGTCAAAGAACTAATCTTGAAAGGGTTAGGGATCACCTGGATAAGTTTCTTGGGCTCTATGTTGGATTAGCGATAATCATAGGCTTAATAGCGGGTTACTATGATGCGGTTTGGGTACGAAGTAACGAGGTCTTGCTTCAAAACGTTATGTTGGCATCAGTATATGTAATGATCTTCCCAATGATGCTGATGCTTAATATTAAAGCGCTGGGGAACGCATTTAGAAACGGGAAACTCGTCACTGCCGTGGTATTACTTAACTTTGTCTATGGGCCCCTGATGGCGGTACTTCTAGGAATCCTGTTTCTCAATAACCCTTATGTAAGGCTTGGATTGTTCTTAGCGTGGGTTGTCCCTTGCTCATCGATGAGCATTGGATATGTGGGGTTAATGATGGCGGACATAAGTGCGGCGACGGCTATGGTTGCTCTCTCATTTTTCCTCTCGCTCGCGCTGATTCCGGCTGAAGCATCGTTGTATATCCATAGCTTTCTTGCAAGTGGACGACTTGCACTTTCTAGTGCTACGATTTCTAGGATCGAAATGAACCTAGTTATTACCATTATTGAAATATTAATTGTACCGCTGGCTCTCGCCATACCCACACGTGAAGCGATGATTAGAAAAATGGGGCAGGAAAAATTCAGAAGGATAAGTCCTCTATTCCCGACTCTTACGATGCTTGGCATGATAACGATAATCTTCACAATATTCTTTGCCCATGCCGATGTGTTGATTACCCACATTATGGATGTGCTTGGCGTATTCTATTCCGCCATGGTCTTTGGTTCCGTCTCACTCACTGTTTTTACTATACTGTTTAAGTACGTTAAGCTAAGCAGTAAATCGCCATACAGTTCAGCCATGGTCGCAATACTTACTGGTATTCCAAAGAATGAAGCTACAGCCATAGCACTCAGCGCCTTGGCACTCGCACCCCTCGGCCCTCAGGTTGCATTTTTGGCATCCATGCCGCCCTCTCTCCTACCGGCTTTTCAAGTAGTATTCATAATAACGTTCATAAAGCTCAGGGAGAAAATAATAAACTACTATGGCGCTAGGAAAGAAATTGAAGAAATACTTGAGGTAGAAAGAACACCTACCAGAGGCGTTGTGAGTGAAGAAAAGGAAGTAAGCGAAGTTGTTGAAGTTCAGGAATTAAGTGCCGGAGGTGTCGTGAGAAAGGCCGGTTTAAACATCCTGGTTCCACTTGATTTTTCTAGAGGAACAGAGGAGTGGATACGTGAGGGACTCAGCAGGCTAAACAACGTTAGTAGCATAACACTTCTGCACGTAGTACCCCTTAGCATGTCCGAAGTGAGTGATTTTGTTACAGAAGATGTAATAGAAAGTGGGAAGAAGGCTGCTGAAAGTAAAATGAGAGAGTTGATAAAAACGATATCATCATTTGGACCTTATGAGGTAAGCTATGAAATAGCTGTAGGGGACCCAGCAAAAATAATACTTGAGCGGGCTAATACTGGAAAATTTGATATGATAATGATGGGGCACAGGGGTTACGGATATGTTGAAGACTTCTTTATAGGCAGTGTTACGCTGAAGGTCATATCAAAGTCACCCATACCGGTCTTGGTGGTCAGGAAAAATCCGTAATCAACAGTAGCTATTTGATTTATTTTAAATCCCTTATTGGTTTATGCCATTATCTTGCTTATATATCTTCTTCAGCCTGAAGTACGAGTTCTAAGTACTATTGCTTGGTCGAGAATCACTCCAGCGTTGGCACATAACTTATCCTTATACTTATGGTAGAACTTATAACATGTTAGGAAATAACACTGACAGGAAGTGTTAAGAACGGTTTTAAATTAAAGTTCCTTTTTATGAACTTATGCTTATTGCTGTGCGAGGTAGAATAAAATTTATATATTTGACTATTTGGTCAATTTGATGATCCAGAGTATGAATAGGTCAGGAATTAAACATGAAATACCGGAGTGGTTTTTCGAGTTTCATGGTCATAGATGCCCTGCATCGGTACTAGGCTATTTAGCAGGAAAATACGCTTTGAAGATTCTTGAAATAGATAGGGAAAAGGATGAGGGTACCTATGTTTTTTCCGAAACAGGAGATGAGCACCATCAGGGATGTTTTGATGATGGCGTACAAGTAGCTACTGGGTGTACATACGGCAAGGGGAATTATAGGAGGTTACAATACGGGAAGCTGGCTATAATCGTTTATAAACCAGGTAAGGGTGCCGTTAGGGTAAGAGTCAAGACGGAGATCCTCGATGAATTAGATAGGTTTGAGTTCTTTAAATACAGAGCATCTGGGGTACCTGCATCTCAAGTTCCTAAAGAGGTAGTTGATGATGTCGTAAATTACGTACTCTCAAAGGATTATGAGGAACTGTTCGATTATGAGTTTCTCAAGGACTTTAATTATAATCCTCCCAGGAAAACCTCGACTAGGTTAGTATGTAGGGTTTGTGGAGAGTACGTATTTGAGAATTATATCAGAATACTCAATGGAAAAATGCTATGTCCGCATTGTTATGATATTGAAAAATACAGGGAAAGGAAGATGAGGTAATGAAAATATGTACTCATCTTCCTTATATGCCGTAGTTTTTATTATAACCTGGATCATTTCTATGATTTTTGCAATTGCAGGTGTGGGTGCCGCCAATACTTTAATTCCAATATATTACTCAATGGGTATACCATTTTCAATTGCGGCAGCTACAGGGCTTCTTTTGAACGTGTTCTCACTATCTACAGCCACAGTAAATAATGCAAGAAGGGGCAAGGTTTTATGGAAGCTAGGAACTGTTTTCTTAATTCCCGCAGTTATCATGGCTCCAATAGGGGTGTACGTGGGGATCCATACCCCAAGGAAAGTGTTGCTTTGGGTATTCGCGGTATTTCTAATGTATACATTATATAATTTGGTAAGGGGAAGGGTGAAGGAAGAGTCGGGTAGGTTCTATGGGAGCATTAGAGGGTATATGCTCGGTGTACTTGTAGGAGCTATTGCAGGATTTCTTGGTGGCTTATTAGGTGTGGGAGGGGGAATGATAATTTTACCGGTCCTGGCTTTGATAGAGAGAGATGCGAAGAAGGTCTCGGCTACAGCGGGGTATGTGGCACTATTTAGTTCTGTAAGCGGTTTTACCAGTTATCTGTTTTTATTGAGGGGGATAGATTATGGGTTGTGGGTTGTGGTGTTGATAGGAGGTGTTTTAGGAGGATTTTGTGGCTCATATCTAATGAACCGCATGAGAACACTTTATGTAAAATACACAATAGTGTCCATAATAACATTCGTGCTAGCGAAAATACTTGCGGGTTTAGTCTAATTTTCAATTTGCCGCTATGAACCGCAGGTAATTGGTTTTATTGTTAGGCGTTCACAATAGCCACAGACTATTCTTCATGGCGGAACTTCCCTGTGACAGGTTAATAATAAGTTATTGGATTTGATTAAGAGATTGAAATTGAGGGACTACACGAGGACGGAGATTGAAAAAGCCATGAAAAACTAAGGAAAGTAAGGAGAGAAATACGCATGATAAGGAAACTAATGAGAATCGAAACCCACAATAACGAGAAAACACGCAGAGGCAAATCACTTTAAGGGATTTAATAAATAATCCCTTACAGGCCACGCATACGTACTGACCAGGCTTAAAGATAGGATGAATTAGTCATGGACAAGACGCCCGTAGGCACAGGCACGGCATTCACAGTGAAACCCTCAACACCACAGAAAAGCACCTCTTCCACGAGACGCCACTCAGGGTTAAGCTAAGGCTTAGCAGCCTCGCCCCTCTTGTTTTTATCAACGAAACCCTTTAGTGTAAGGCTTGCATTATCGTGAATGATCGTGACGTAATTGTAGATGCTGGGTCCTAGGAGGAAAAGGTTTATAAACTGTCCAGTCAGTCAATTAACCGACCAGGTATGGGTAAACCAGGTGTAAACCAGGGAAGGAGTTTAAGGAAAGTGGGCCTTGACTTTGGGCTGATAAGTGGTGCTGAATGGTTGATAATAGTTGCGGCGTTTCTTGGAAGATATCTGTTGCAGTTCTACCAAACATCAATATGGAATTTAGCCGAGTCCTTCGGTATGAACTCCTTTGAGGTTGGTATAGGGTTTGCCCTCTTCACAGTCGCGTTCGCCATAGCGGCGTTCCTAATGAGGGAGTTCAAGCCCAGTCAACTTAAAACTGTTGAATTAATATCACTACCACTCCTTGGAATCACAATGCCGCTTTACATTGTAATACATGGTTATGCCGAGGCATACACATTAATGACTATTGATGGATTCCTAAGCGGCATAATTATGGATTCCTTCATGACCATGGCTGGGATGGCATCGGTGGAGCAGTGGAAGAGGCAGGTTGAGCAGGCGGCATTCTCATTCTGGGTTGCGTTAGCATTAATAGTGGCGCCGTTCACCACTGGTTACTTGCTCGGTCTCGGTATAAGGGAGCTATTCCTCATATTCGCGGTAATGGCTTTTATTGCAATACCATTTGTCGCAGCACTTAGGGGTAGGTATGCATTGAAGTACATGGAGGCGAAGGGGCATAGTGGTAGGGCAAGTATAAGATCCCTGTTCAGAAGTAGGGAGTATAAGTGGGCGGTTGTGGCGGCGTTCACGTACACAATACCATTCTTCATAATCATGAGTTTCGGGGGGATTTACGGCGAAATGCTGGGGCTATCTGCATCAACAACCTTCTACCTACTTGCGGCAATGTTCGTTGGTGACGTGGTGACCAGGCTCATAATTAGGTTAAAGTCTCCAATACAGAATAGGAGACCATACTTAGTGTTTGCAGTAACAATTGCGTTGGTGGCTGCGGTGTTTCTAGCCCTTAGCTCAGTCTCGGTAATATTCCTAGTCCTAGCCTTCCTAGTCGCTGGAATACCTGATGGAATCTCCTGGACTCTAGGGCTCCAGATAGCAAACACGGTATTCAAGCCTGAGGAGATAGCGACATCAACGTCATTCTTCAGCTCATCAATGATGATAATGTCAGCCCTAATGCCCCTTGTGGGCTACATGGCATCCATAATAGGATTCACCGTAACATTTTGGGCATTCGCAGCAATCACAGGCGTACTCTTCGTAATAGAACTCCTCATATGAGTAGCAGATCGGTGATTAAAATTATTAAAAAACATTATAAATTCATGATTTGGATTTTCCACTGGTGTAGTTTATGAGACCGGGAGCGAGGATTAGGAATAAGGAGTTGATGAGGGAGAGGATACTGCGGGCTGCGATAGAGGTATTTGCTGAGGAGGGTTTTGATGCCCCTGTGGATCACATATGTGAGAGGGCTGGGGTTTCTAAGGGGATTATTTTTTGGCATTTCAATACTAAGGATCGGTTAATCCTGGAGGTTGCTAAGAAAAGTCTACCTCATGACATTGTGACTAACTGCCTAAGTGAGGGTAATGGTGAGGAAATCCTTAGATGCATTGGGAGTAGGTACCTTGAGAAGTACAGCGACTCCACAATGAGAATGCTCTTCCTACGCACGATATCTTTAATGGGTAATTATGAGGAATTAGCGGCAAGTAGTAGGGAATTATGTGGACCTCTTGTTGCTGAGGTTAGTAGGCGCGTCTTCAATAGCGATAGTGCTGAGGATGTTGTGAGGATAAGGGCATTCATGGGAGGGCTCCTCTGCTACGTCATTAACCTACCAGGAGTAGATAAGAAAACCTACCTAAAGGCACTCATTAAGATAACTATTAATCGTTAAAATAACTTGGGGAATAATTTATAAATACTGACCAACTGGTCGGTTAGCTGATCAGGTATGGGTAATTCAGGCCAGGGGAACAATGCTAGCATCCTCGGGGCACTAGGTTTAAAGGCAATTCTATTCCCCATATTTGTTGCCATCGCGATAGTACTTGGGCTCGAGTTAGGGATACATCTAACCAGTTTTAGCGGTTTGGTGTCCACGTACGGTATACCCGTAGGGTTGTTCTTCATGATTTACCCAGCCATGGTGAAAATCAGGGTGAATGAGCTTGCGAAGAGCTTAACGGATGCAAAGAAGGTGGGCTTAATGGTTGCGCTAAACTATGCGATAGACCCGTTCCTGGTGGGTGGACTTGGATATTTCTTCTTCGTAATAATATTCAGGGCATTGGGCCTCGTGAATTCTACTGTTGCTAGCCAGGCGTTTGTAGGGGTTGTACTACTTGGGGCTGCACCTTGCATAGCCATGGTGATAGTATGGACAGACCTCTCAAGGGGTAATTTACCCCTTGGCGTTTCATTTGTTGCGTGGAACTCCATTATACAGATCTTCACGACGCCTGTCTATGTTTGGCTATTGACAAGAACTACCGTATTCGTTAATCCCATATTAATACTGGAAAGTGTGCTGGAGTATCTAGCCATTCCCCTCGCCGCTGGTGCAGTTACTAGGTATCTGCTACAGGGGAAGGCGTATTTCTCGAGGGTTCTGAAGGTGCTAGATAATGTGCAGACTATAGCGCTTCTGTTCACAATAGTCGTCATATTCTGGGGTGAGGGGTATGGAATCATGGAATATCCAAACCTAATATGGATGATGGCTATTGTAATGCTCACCTTCTACTTCGTACTGTTTCACATAGGTTACTACACATCAAGGAAACTGGGATATAATTACGCGGACTCAACTGCAATAGGGTATTCAGTGGCTGCCAGGGATTTCGAGGTAGCGATAGCCATTGCGGTAACGGCATTCGCAAAGTACGCGTTTGTGCCCATTATTACAGCAATAGGCCCGTTACTAGAGATACCTTTAATGCTCCTCCTAGTCTGGGTTCAATTAACCAGGTATAGGAAGGAAGCGCCCGTGCTGGGAGTTTAGGTATTAAATATGGACAATTGATTTAACACACGGATTTGTTAGGAATTTAAAACTCGCCCCTTCCCTTACCTTGGGTGATGTTAGGGAGTACGGCTGAGCTTGTGATGATGTGGTCCTTCGCTGATTTCCAGTAAAGTTTTTATTCTATGCCTTTATTGCGCGGGTTGTATGGTGCTGCTTGACGTGTTGTCTAATGCGTTGGTTATGATTAAGAATGCGGAGGCTAGGGGCCATAGGGAGGTGATTATTTGGCCGTCTTCCAAGCTTGTTGGTAATGTTCTTAGGGTTATGCAGAGGTATGGTTATGTTGGTGAGATTGAGTTTATTGAGGATGGTAGGGGTGGTAAGTTTAAGGTCCAGCTTCTCGGTAAGATAAATGATGTTGGTGCGATAAAGCCCAGGTTTAATGCTAAGGCTTCCGAGTTGCGTACATGGGAGGAGAAGTACTTACCGGCTAGGAATGTTGGTATCCTGATACTAAGCACGTCTAAGGGTGTCTTGTCCCACCTAGAGGCTAGGCAGCTCAATGTTGGTGGTGTTCTCATAGCGTACGTTTACTAATAGTAAATTTAAAAAGGTGTTAGTTGGGGTGGTTCTGCGATGTCCACGGAGACCAAGCCTGAGCAACCCACAGAGCAGGGAGGTCAGGGGCAGCAGGCTGCGCAGGAGTCGCAGCAACCCGCTGGGCAGCAGGGTGCCGAGCAGGTTCAGCAGCAACAGCAGGCTGTTCAGGAGGTTAGACCAGCCGAGGCTAAACCTGTTGAGGTTAAGCTGCCTAGGCCAAGGGTTTCGCTCAGTGGTAAGTTGAGGCGTTTGATGAGGGTTAGGGTCTTGATGGAGAGGAGGGAGCCTAGGTGGATGAGGATGGATGAGTGGAGGTTCCTTAGGGTTGCCCACAGGGAGAGTTGGCGTAGGCCTAAGGGCAATGATAATAAGATAAGGCTCGAGATTAAGGGTTACCCTAAGAGGGTTAAGGTTGGTTATGGAAAGCCCAGGCTGGTCAGGAACCTACACCCGACTGGGTTTAAGCTAGTGACTGTGCATAGGCCGGAGGATGTGGATAAGGTTGATCCAACGAAGGAGGCGATCGTAATAGGCAGGACCGTGGGTCTTAGGAAGAGGGTTGAGATTGTTAGGAGGGCTATTGAGAGGGGTGTCAGGGTCATTAACGTAACCAAGGACGTCATCGACGAATTGAGCAGGTCCCAGTGATTTACCGCCTTAATTTCTCACTAAACCAATCCACAATACTCCTCAACCTAACAACCCTATGGTTCGGCTTGCCAAACCTCGATAAGTCGTGGTTCTCCCCTGGGAAAACCACCATCCTAACCTCCTTACCCATGTACTTAAGCGCCGTGTACAACTGGACGGCTTGGTCGAACCAACACCTGTAATCCTCCAACGAATGTATTATGAGGAGTGGTGTTTTCACGTTCTTCACATACATTATCGGCGACTTCGCCAGGTAGGTCTCCAGGTAACCCCAGAAGTCCTTACCCTCATCACCACCTATTTGGTCGTTGGCGAAGTAAGGACCTATGTCACTGGTCCCGAAGAAGCTAACCCAGTTGGATATTGACCTGTCAGTCACGGCAGCCCTAAACCTATCTGTGTGCGTCACTATCCAATTAGTCATGAAACCACCGTAGGACCCACCAATAACCCCTAACCTGTTCGGGTCTATGAAGTCGTAACTCCTAAGCACGTAATCGAGGCCCTCCATCAAGTCTTCATAGTCCCTTTCGCCATAGTGCCCACGTATGTCCGCGAACCCCTCACCATAACCATCACTACCCCTCGGATTCATGAATACTACGACGAAGCCCTCATTTGCTAACACCTGAAACTCAAACATGAATGAGTAACCGTAAGCCGTCTTTGGTCCTCCATGTATCTCAAGAATCGCCGGATACTTAATTCCAGGCCTGAAATCTGCGGGCCTCATTATCCAACCCTCGATTTCAACACCATCGCCAGCCTTGAATTTGAATTGCTCCGGCTTGGATAGACTCACCATGCCAACCCAATCATTGAAGTTCGTAACCCTCTCCTCAGCCCCATTAACCCATCTATACAGTTCCGTTGGTGTGGTTGGGTCCATGGCTACGAAGTATATCAACTCATGGTTTATCACCGCGAAATCCTCAACGCTCCTATTGCCGCCAACCACAACTTCGACATTACCATTAACGCCGGCCCTGGCAAGCCTTGCTGCCCCTCCGTCCATCATTACGAAATATATATACTCACCAACCCATTGGAGCTTTGTTGGCGGTGGCGAACCTCTAACATCACTATTTAGGCTGTTACCGACATTGCGGTCGACCCCCCTCATTAGGTCAATAACCTCGTTGGTGTCCACCTTGACCAATAACACATGGTCGTGGGTGGCAAAGCCCCTGTGCAAGTCATTGCCGACCATGGCTAAGTACTTACCATCTGGGGAGAACTTCATAGTGGAGACACTGTAGTTACTAAGGATGGTACGTCTCTCACCGCTCCTTAGGTTGATTAGCCAAACCTCATTCCTGTATGGCTTAAAACGATCACTACTGATGACAACCGCAACCTCCTCCCCATTGGGTTTGACGTCGTACGCAACAACGTCGAAATCACCACTGGTTAACTGTCTCAAACTACCATCTAGTTTCAATGAGAATAGGTGGGTCTTGAAGGTGTGTATGAACCCCCTGCCATTAAACCATAATGGCCAGTCATCAACAAACTTCACGTCCTCCTGGGTCGGGCCGGTGGTGCTTAGGAAGAAGATTTCATTACCAACAACACGCATGTTAGTAACCCCGCCCCTGACGTGGGTAAGCCTAACCGCCTCACCGCCATCGAACTTGAGCAACCACACACCAACACCAGGCTCATCCTTACCAAGACCTCTCCTTGAAAGGAATACTACCCCTGAACCATCACTTAATATTCTCGGTGAGAAGTCACTATTACCCCTAGTTAATTGCCTTGGCGATTTACCATCGTAAATCCAGATATTCCTCTCGTAATCATCCATTGAGTCGGAGATTTTGGACAATGTAAACACGAGGAGACCTTTATCACCGTGTGAGTCTAAGTCGTGTATCATCCTAACGAGTTTTAAATCATCGATAACCAGTCTCCTAACCATTAGTGGACCTAATAGTCATGGACTATTAAGGTTTACTGACGGAATATTATAAGGACTGAGGCATTTGAAAAATTAATGTATCTCCATTATAATGGGAGTTATACGCCTCGGCACTAAGGTGAAGAGACGTGAACACACATGCATTGGCGCCTAGGCAGCGGCAATGTTTTAAATGGTTGAATCGTTAGTTACGTAATGGGTAATTGGTCTGGTAGGGATGTGGCTGGACTGTTGAGATTTGTCGAACTTGCTTTTCGTGGTTCCTCATGGTTATTCTACTGGTTTTTCATCTACATTGGAGCTTCATCGGCCATATCCATCATTGAGCTATACCACACCATTGGACTTAGCGGCTATGTGGTAGTAATGCGCATCGTCTATACGTTAGTTAGTATGGGCGTAGCCCTTTATGGTGCTTACCTGTTGAGGAAGGGTGTCGAGGGTATTGGTAGGTACTACAACAATCCTAACTTGATTAGTATGGCTAGGCTTCAGTTTGTGGCGTGGATTACCGTGGCAACAATACCAATATCATACCATTATTATAACTATGTTAGTTATACTACCGGGGCAGTCGTGGTTATCGGCCTAATACTTATTGGATTAAGCATGAGGAAGATAAGCTACCCCGCCTTAAGGAGCGGGGCTTCCTGTTTCATGGCTCCGCCTTGCCCGTGGGCACAAGCAAGACTTATAACTTCAATGCCCAGCGCATTGGTACCTTGTCTCTGGGCGCCTTGAATCCGCAGTTCGGGCAAACCATGACTCTGTCCGGTAATTGGGTTAGTTCGTGTTGGCACACTGGGCATACTGTGCTTGGTAGTCTCTTGAACTCATAGGGCACGCCGTACCATTTGGCTAGGGTTTCTAGTTGGTGAACAAACCTCCTCAAGTTGCTCATCAATAGCTTAATCACATCCCTTGGTAATCCCTCCTCAAGCAACTCCCTCCTCGACTCCTCAGTCATGTCATCAATAACCAACAAAGCCCCATACCTCAACGCCTTCCTGACCAGCTTACTCGCCAGGAAGCAAGCCTTATCCCTAGTTATGGCGTAGAGCCTCCTCTTACGAGCCTTGGCTTGTCTCCTAAGCCTTTTTCCCTGTGTTGTGTGGTGGAGACCTATCCTCATCAAGGCACCGTGCTTTCTACTCCTCTTTACAGCTTGGTAGTAAAGCGTTAGCAACTCATTGAGGTTGGGCTTTTCCTGCTTAAATGAAACCAACTGACCGTTGTGTATTAAGCCCCATGCAATACCGTACCTCCATGAATTAACATCAACAACGAGCCTATAACCACTTGGTTGATAAGGCTCAACCTCACGCTCAGCCACTAGGGCTAAATAGAGTTCATTATTCTTGAGACCTATCATTGCGTACTTGACGTCACCACCCTCCCTTACCCGCTCAACAACCCACTCGGGCATTGGAAGTTCGACAACATACTTAGGCTCATTTTTACAAACCTGGCGCAACCTAATGACATTGCTCCTAAAGTCAAGAACCACAAGTGCGCTCCTATTGCCCTTCATGGAGTCATCACTGTAAATCCTCAGCGTTGTCAACGGAACCCACACCCTTGTGAACCACCTCTTTGGCGTAGTCCCAAAGACCAGGCTCTTTGTATAATTCTTGAAATCATAGAGCTGGTACTGTATGGTTTTGAGTAAGTCAGGTGCCAAAACCTCAAAACCACGGTGAGCTAAGTTCGTTAGAGCCATTAACCTCCTTATGTAATTGGTATCGCATTTATCCTTTGGTAGCTTAATGAGCAACGTCCTATGGGCTTTCATCCTCTATCACCACTAATCCAGATACCTCCTTTCCAACGTGTTTGGATAACTTGTTTCCACCAAACTCAGCATAAACGTAGATACACACGTAGGTCTTCTCACCCCTCCTCAAGGCGTTTATCTTCCCCCTAAAGGTTATTGTGGGCACACCACCTTTTCTAAAATTTATTTATAAAGTTTTCTGAAGCAAAAGGTTTAAATTTCTAAACCGCAACAACCTCTTGAACCGCCCACCGGAGCGGAATGCTGTGAAGGGAACGGTTTAAGACCCAGCCCCGTGGGCCGTGAGCGATGACACCCCGAGGATGGGGCATTTGCCCGACGGCGTAGGGAGCCAATCGATGACGAGAAATCCCGAAGCCAAATGAAGGGAACGGGGCGACTGGCATAGATAACTTCGATGTTGCTGAGGATGAGTGGAAGTGGGCTGCGTACTTGGCGATTGTTTTCGTGGGTTTCGTGGCCGTACCATTCGCAACGTACAACACGCGAAAAGGGTTTAATAAGATGGTAAGGTGGGTGGCTGAGCAGGGTGCCGTACCATGAGGTGGGTGTTAGTAATAATGGCAGTGGCCCTATCCATAGCCCTGGTGGTGCATGCCCAAACCTTGATTCAACCTCTACCACCTGGTACCTATGCGGTGCTGATGAACGAGAGCCTCGTGACCCCTGGTTATATCGTGATCATAAGTGCTGACCCCCACACATTCAATGTGGCGGTGTTTACACAGCAGAACTTCAACCTGTGGTGGAACCAGTCGCAGGCGGAACTGGCTATTTATCACGGAACAATAATACGAGGCTCTGTTCTCGCCATACCTGCGCCAGCTGGTAACTACGTTATTGCCATATACCCAGTACCAGGTTCAAATTATTACGTGGAGGTATACGTATTTAATGATTCCGACTTACCCATTGGTATTGCCTCATTCCCAACCAGTCCGATAGTTACGAATGAGTTGATGGGTTACTTCGACATTAGTAGTATTATGGCGTATAATCCAAGTGACCGCTCACAATTTGGTGTCTGGAATAGTGGTGCCTCTCTCCAGTTGAATGCTGTGGTTGTTGTTGAGTTGGTTAATGGGCAATATCAATACTACTGGGTTCAGGATGTTGTTCAGTTTGTTACGGGCAGTAACGAGTTTTATGTCGTGGATAATGTCTGGAACTATACATCGCCTACACCCACCCTCTCTAATCAATCCATTGTGGGTAATGGTGCAGTTTACAACTCAAGCGGTGGGCTTTACTACGGTTACGCAACATCATCCAGCACCTACTCCCCACCCCTGGGTGGTTACCTAATAATGAATGCATACGCCAGCGGTGGTGTTGTTCATGTTGATTTCAGCTATGTGATAATTAGGAATGGTGGCTATGAATGGCCGACTGTGATTTGGTTCGACAATGTAACCATAATGCCATCGACACCGGCAACAAATGCCTACTTCGAGGTTGGGGCACAATTGACCGGTGGTGGGTGGCCCATGGATGCTGAGTTCGTTTTTGCTGGGTACGGGAATGGCGAGTGGACTAGGTTTAATCAATTGAGTGCTAATTTATCAATGCTTTACTGGAACGGTAGTGGCTGGGAAGTCTTACCCACGCTTTATGATTTTGGTTTTGACACGGAGAAGTCGGCGGTAACTAACATAAACGTTACAGTGAGTAGTAACAACCTAGTCGCAGTAACCCTGGGCACCTTTAAGCCTGGGTTTATCGCTACCCAATTGCCCACGCCCATCCTGCCCATGACCTATGTTAGTTACACGAACCCAGTCACTGGGTATAGCTTCTCATATTACGTAACTCAGCCAACGATGATCAACATACCCTCCGTGGTTTACATAAGCAATAACACGAGATACGTCCTTGAGGGATACTATCTCAATAGCCAGTGGGTTTACGGCACAACAATAACTATCACGCCAAACAAAAACTGGTTCATGGCATATGATATATCGCCCCAATACCAACTACAATACCTAGTGTCTGTGGCTTCACCACTACCAGTTTACTTTAATGGACTTAAGGTCACCAACTACTCCACCTGGATTAACGCAAGCTCAACAGTTACGACTATCGCTAAATCCCAGGTGCTCAGCAACGGCACCATGCTCACGCCAGGCATAATGAACGAGACCATTGTGGTGAACCAACCAACAACACTCACTATAAACTGGACAACCAAGTACCTGGTCTCCATCACGTCCACAAAGCCCATATACATCAACGGACAACCCACCACCAACTACACAGCCTGGGTAAACAAAGGCACAACCATAGCCGTAATTGCACCAGCATACAGCCAGTACGCAGGACTAGTGCTTTACTAACCAAACACCACCGCAGTAGCAATCACCGCCAACAAACCAATAACCCTAACAATAACGTACACACCAAACTACACGAGACTCTACATCGTAACCGCAGTACCAGTGGTGGCACTCATCATAACCACAATAACACTTAGGAGAAAGCGCCATAGGTAAGCGAATTTCCACCCTTATTAATTGCTAATATCCATAATACTTAGAGCCTCGCGAAACAGCCCGAAACAATTCAGGGCTAAGAGAGCTTACCCGAGAATGGGACCCAAACCCAACAGCAGGTTAATAATGACCAGAGGCAGCGGGATGAGGGGGACGTTTGGCAGTCACCATTGTAATATTTCAAGTACGTTCTGTTCTCTATTATAAAAATACCTATTTGTCCTTGAGGATTTTACCCTTAAGTTAATACTAATACCTTATGTTTAATTTTACTTAACTGTTAGTTTCCTGGCTTCGCGCTCTGTCTCCCTTAGCATGACTATATCGCCAACCCTGACCGGGCCCTTAATATTCCTCGTTATCACCCTACCCCTATCCCTGCCCTCCAGTATCCTGACCCTCACGGTATTAACCTCACCAGCGATGCCTGTCCTACCGAGTATTTGAACAACCAGTGCCGCCACCGCATCCTCGTAGGGGCTAAACTTTTCAGCTTTGGTCTCGCCCTCGCTCATTTGGGTTCACCCCTCCTAGCAGCTCTCTTGGCTGGTGCCTTCTCGGCTGGTGGTGCAGCCTGTGGTTGTGGCAGTTGTATTGGGTTTAATCCCATCTTTACCCTAACATCATTCAACTGCCTAACTAAATTCTCCAACTCAGCCGATGCCTGCCCTGGATCGATAATTACGACTGAGGCTGCCGACGTGTTCTGGAGACCGGCTGCCTTACCAAGCCTCTCCTTACTGGGTACGTAGATGTAAGGCACACCCTTCTCCTCGCAGAGTATTGGTAGGTGGGCAACTATCTCTGGTGGATCAACATCCTCCGCAATAAGCACTAACTTGGCTAAGCCTCTCTCAACTGCCTTTGTGACCTCGTTGGTGCCCTTCCTTATCCTACCTGTTTCCCTAGCTGCCGATAGAACCTCGTATGCCTTCTCAGCTAGATCCTGCGGTACTGCGAATCTCACGTAGAAGGGCTTTCCCTGCGGTGGGTTGGCGTAAAACGTCTTTGGATCCACAGTTACTGACGCCATACTCGACTACTATCGTGAATTTAGCATTTATAAGCATTTTTCATTACGGTGATGATGGAAAAAGGTTACTTCGAGGCTATATGCAGCGTGCTCCTCGTCGCCTTCAATCCAGGCTCGCCGTGCTGAACTATCTTATTCGTTATCACGAACTCGCCGAGGTAGTGGCCCACGTGCCATGGACTTATGGTTACTGGTAGGTACGTTATACCGTTGTGGACGGATATCGTTAAACCAACCATCTCGGGCAGTATTATCATGTCCCTGGAGTGGGTCTTAATGGTTACCTTCTTACCCTCAGCCATCAACTTCCTGGCCCTCCTAATCTTCTCAAGCAACCTCCTGTGCTCAGGCTTCAAACCCCTCATCAAGCTCCTCCTTTGCCTTGCAGGTAATAGCTTTATGAAGTCCTCCATCGACATCTTCGAGATCTCCTCGAATGTATAGCCCCTGTACCTAAATCCCTTCCACTCCTCCTGTGGTATCACGGCGGCCATTAACCAACCCTTCCTACCAGCCTCCGCACCAGCCTCTTCCTCCTTAACCGCAGCCGCAGGTGCCGCAGCTGGCTTTTCCGCAGCCTTCTCTGCAGCCTTGCCTGCTGCCTTAGCCGCAGCCTTGGCTCCAGCCTTCTCCTCAGGTTTCTTCGACATCCACGAAACCATAGGTGGGGCACTTTATAATTTTTACTAAAATGATGCGGTGCCATGGCTTGGAATGCACATTTTATGTAGGTAAAACAATTAGGTAGACAAGTAAATATTTATATATTGATGAAGTACATAGTGGTTATATGGTTGGAGAGCCTAGGGTCCTTTGGAGCCCTAGTTCGAGTGTGATTAGGGATTCAAACATCCTGAGGTTTGCGAATTGGTTGCGTGAATTCTATGGGCTTAATTTCGAGGTGTCGATAGATAATCCCAGGGAGAATGTTAAGAATTACGATGCGCTTTGGAGGTGGTCTGTGGATAACTTCGAAACCTTCTGGGAGGCTGTTTGGCGATACTTCAACGTCACCTCACACACGCCCTACACGAAGGTTCTCGAACCAGCCAAGATGCCTGGTGCCCGTTGGTTCGTTGGATCCAGGCTGAATTATGCCGAGCATGTTTTTAGGGCTGCCCGTTGGGGTGAGGAGGCTGTTGTCTATGTTAGGGAGGATGGAGTTAGGAGGAGCCTTACCTGGGATCAAATGGCGAGGGAGGTCGCCTCATTGGCTAATTGGCTTAGGGGTGTTGGTGTTGGTAGGGGTGATAGGGTGGCGGCCTACGTGAGCCAAATCCCCGAGGCTATCGTTGCCCTATTGGCCACGGCGAGCATAGGCGCCATTTGGGTTGGGGTTGGTGCTGAATTGGCCCCTAGGGCTGCTATTGATAGGTTCAACATACTTAAGCCTAGGGTGTTGGTTGCGGTTGATGGTTACCCATACAGGGGTAGGGTCTTTGATAAGTACGGTGATGTTAGGCAAATAGTGGATTCGGTAGATAGTATCGAGAGGGTTGTGATTGTGCCGAACATGAGGGATTCGGTGGAGTTGAGGATTAACAAGCCTGTGCATGATTGGAGGGATGTAACCAGCACGAGGGGCTTGGGCTTAAGCTTCGAACCCATGGAGTTCAACGAACCCCTCTGGGTATTGTTCACATCGGGAACCACCGGGATACCGAAGCCTGTGGTTCACAGCCACGGTGGTGTCCTCCTAGAAGCCTACAAGGTTGGTTTGCACATGGATTATAAACCGAGTGATAAGTTCACTTGGTACACTACACCGTCCTGGATGATGTGGAACTTCACCGTGGACGCCCTACTCTTCGGAACCACAATACTGTTCTACGATGGTGACCCCACGTTTAGGAACTTCGAACCCTACTGGGAGATTACTGAGAAGGAGGGCTTAACAATACTCGGGCTTAGTGCACCATACATACACGCCGCGATGAAGTCCACGATAGAGCCAGGCAGGCAGTTCAACCTGAAGACCCTCAGGGAGATAGGCTCGACAGCGGCGCCACTATCGCCCCAGGGCTTTGAGTGGGTTTACACCAGGGTTAAGGAGGATGTTTGGTTGGCACCGATCAGTGGCGGGACTGATGTGGTTTCCGCATTCGTTGGCGGCTGCCCAATACTGCCTGTTTGGGAGGGTGAGATGCAGTGTAGGTGGTTGGGCGCGGCCGTGAATGTGTATGATGAGGAGGGTAGGCCCGTGGTTAATGAGGTTGGTGAACTTGTTCTCGAGAAGCCAATGCCTTCAATGCCAATATACTTCTGGAACGACCCAGACTACAGGTGGTACATGGAGAGCTACTTCAATGTGTTCCCAGGCGTTTGGAGGCATGGGGATTGGGCATTAATAACGGATAGGGGTACGGTGGTTATAACGGGGCGCTCAGACTCCACAATAAAGAGGAAGGGCATTAGGATTGGCACGCTGGACATATACAAGATCGTCGAGTCCCTACCGGAGGTTCAGGGAAGCCTTGCCATAGAGGTTAAGGGGAAGCTCGTGCTCCTCGTCGCGTTGAGGCCGGGTCTACAATTAACGGATGAGTTGAGGAGGAGGATAAACGATGCGCTCAGGACCCAACTTGGTCCCTACTTCATAGCCGACTACATAATCCAGGTGCCAGACATACCAATGACTAGGAATTACAAGAAGCTTGAGGTGCCAATAAAGAAGGTTTTGATGGGCTGGCCCGTGGATAAGGCCGTTAACATAAACGCGGTGCTAAACCCAGACGCCTTCTACGCAACCCTAGAGGCACTGAAACCATACATGGAGGAGTTGATGAGGGAATAAGTGAACCTTAGGTTTAATTTTCATCCCTAAAACCCGATTCCAATGGACCCTAAACTGCGCAGGGTTTACTCGAGGTGTGTGGTTGAGGTTTCCAGGGGATTACTGCCTGACCTGGTCAATGGGTACTATGATTACCTAATCATCGACCTGGCAAGCATAACCTATGGCGTCAATGACCCAAGGTCCTTCCTAGTGAATATGCGGTTGGCGATTGACTACGGCTACCTGGAGCCCAGGGTATTATTCGTGCTTGATTACTCAAAGCCCGAACACAGGGGCGTCGCTGGGTCAAGGATCAAGTGGCTTAGGGACTTGGGCCTTGAGTACGTCCTTGCTGAGAATGAGCCGGCAGAGGTGAGGGCGGCAAGGCTTTGTTTGGAGAGGCCTAGGTGTATAGTCCTCAGTAGGGATTACGACCCACTGACCATTATCAATGAGATGCTACAACCAATAAAGGTGAGTGAGAGGGCGTGGGTCTTAAGGAAGATAGCGATAAACAGGGACTGCCTGGCTAAGCACGGCATTCCATAGGAACCAATCAGAGCAAATGAGGTAACTATTTTGGAGCCAACCCTAGAGTTACCATAATCCACTTCACTTAAAAGCCACGCAGGGTAGTGAGGCGGCGCAATGAATAGGTGCAGTAATGAATTAATGGAGTTAATGGACCTGATGAGGGTTGTTGAGGCATTAAGTCCGTACTGGGCCCTACTGGGCATGCACGTAGACTCCGTCGGTCGGGACTGCGCCGTGGGCCACATAGACATAGAGAACAAACACCTACAAATACTGGGCACCGTCCATGGGGGTGTCCACGCAGCGTTGGCAGACGCAATGGCCTGGGTCGCAATACTAGGCCACTACTACCCAGACTATGTACACGCAGTAACGATAAACCTAACAACGAGGTACCTAAAACCAATCAACAAAGGGCAACTAATCGCAAAAGCCAAATTAATACACGTAAGAGAACCACTAGCAACAATAAACGTGGAACTAAGCAATGAAAACAACGAACTAATAGCAACAGCAACAACCACATACTGGGTAACAAAAACAAACAAAACAATCCATGAACACCTAGGCGAAATCAGGATACGTGAACAACGATGAATTAAGTATAGGTTGTTTTTGCGGGGCTGAATTAAGGCAAAATTTTGCCCTGGTGCAAAGATAGGAAAATAAACAGCAATAAACCATAGATTAGTTAGATATTTTTAATGAGTCGCCAAGCACCTATTCGTGTGTCGCCATGCTACTTATCTCCCTGATTGCCTTTATCGAGCCTTCTATGTACAACTCCTCCCTACCGACCTCGACCGCGCCCATGATGACTAGGGTCCTCCACTGGGTCCTGGTGGCGTATATATACTCCCTCGGGCCGACGTAGCATCTCTCCCCATTGTCATGGTAGAACCTGTAGTACACCCTACCATTCGACTTGAACTTTTGTATTGACCTAGCAGGTTTACCGCACCTAGGGCAAATCACCGGCGTACTCATCAACAAGCTAATTCTCAGGAGGCTTTATAAATTACTTTCGCTGTATTTAATACTAATTAAATAATAAATTATTACTAATAATGCAATGAATTATGATCTATTCTACATAAAATAATTATGAACAAGGATATGCGAAACCCATTGCACATAAACCATCACCAGCTAATCGCGGAATAAATCAGAGAGTTGTGCATAAGTTAGGTAAATTTGTGAACTTTTTCTTATTTGTTTACCAGGGCAAAATTTTGCCCCAATTCAACTTTAGGTAGAGACTTGCTTATTTTGTTTTATTTGGTGCTTTGGTTCCTTGGCATTTGAGTTTTTGTGGGTAGTGTTTATTATTTGTCTGCATAGTTTTTCCCGTATGTCTTTGGATGTTGTGTTGAGGGGTGTTGATGGTGTTAGGGTTAAGTTGTTTTATCTTGAGGCTGCCTCGATAATGGGTGTTGATTCCATAAACCTGGAGGCTTGTGGTGGTTCTCTTTGTGGTGTTGTGGTTGTTAGGGATTTTGGTCAGCCCTGGCTTTTCTTTGATATTGTTGGTGAGGGTACGTTGAGGGTTGACGATTTGGTCTATGCCATATTTAGTTATGGTGGTGAGGGTGAGAGTAGGTGGGTTAGGGTTTCCCCGGGTACTCACTCGTTGTCCCTGACCCTGTCCCCCGTTAGGATGTTTGGTGAGCGTAGGGTGAGCTTTAATGGCGCCTTCGTTGTCTATAGGGAGCCTGATTTATTCAATTTCGTGTTGAGGGCGAAGCTCCTGCTCGATGTTGCCGAGGCTTCGGAGGACCTTAGGCGTGATTACCTCGAGGTCCTGAATAGGGCGTTGGATGTTATCCCACTTGATTCGATTGCCAATTGGCAGTTGGAGTTTGCTGTTAGGGCCCATATTGTTGACCCGCCTGGTTTCGTTAGGGCAATCTTTGATTATTACGACCCCAGGGAGTTGACGCACATGGCGGCTCCAGACTTTAACGAATTAGGTAGGGCGGCTAGGGATGGCCTTAGGGTGATTGAGGAGGGTGTTGAGGAGTTGAGGCTTAGGAGGGGTCGTAGGGGCCTTGTTTATGTTGCTGGTCATGCCCACATAGACCTTGGTTGGTTGTGGAGTAGGGATGTGACTAGGGAGAAGGTTAGGAGGACGTTGATTAACGTATTGACCCTGCTCCAGTCCTACCCAGAGCTGGAGTTCCTCGTGTCGAACATAGCATACCTAAATTGGTTGAAGAGTGATGAGGCGCTTTGGGTTAGGGTTAGGGATGCCGTTAAGTCTGGTAGGATAGTGCCTGTGGGTGGTATGTGGGTTGAGAGTGATGCCAATCTACCTGGTGGTGAGTCCCTCGTTAGGCAGTTCCTATATGGGCAGAGGTTCCTCCTTAGGGAGTTTGGTTCGATAACGGATATTGGTTGGTTACCCGACACCTTTGGCTTTTCAGCGTCACTACCACAGATACTCAGGAAGGCAGGTATTAAGGTGTTCTTTGAGCATAAGATGTATTGGAACACCATAAACAGATTCCCATACTCCGTATTCCTGTGGGAGGGCATTGATGGCTCTGTAATACCCACGGTGAACTACGCAACATACGGCGCAGACCTGACGCCGAGGCAGATAATAAGGGCTTGGTCCGACCACACAAGCCCCGAGCTACCCGCCTTCCTACCCTTCGGTAAGGGTGATGGTGGTGGAGGACCAACATGGCTAATGCTCGAGAGGTACAGGGCGTATAGGGAGTTACCAGGCCTCCCCAGGCTTGTTATGGGTGATTTGAGGGAGTTCGTAAGTGCCATACATGGTGATGACTCATTACCCAGGTGGAGAGACGAGTTATACCTAGAGATACATAGGGGTGTCTATACAAATGGCGTTAGGCTAAAGCAGTTGGTTAGGCGACTGGAGACTAGGTTGAGGGAGTTGGAGACCTGGAGCGTGGTTGCTGGTGTTCGCAGGAGCTATGAGGAGCTTTGGCGCCCACTCCTCGAGGCCGAGTATCACGACCCAATGGGCGCCACGTCAACAAAGGCTGTGTATGAGGAGGTGGTCAGGGACCTAGAGGACGATTTAAGTCGGGTTGAGGGCGAGCTGGATAAGGCGCTCAGGGCAATGCTTGGCCCTGGTCAATGGGTATCCATAGTTAATCCACTACCCTGGCCCCGTAGGGATTTGGTCATTGTTAAGGAACCACTTAAGGGGTTACCAACCCAGAGGGTTGATGGTGGTTATTTAGTGCTTGTTGATGCGCCGCCGCTTGGTTATAGGTCGTTTGAGGTGGGTGATGGTATCTCGATGGGTGATGTGGCCGTTGGTGATTACTATGTTGAGAATTCCATTGTTAGGGTTGTTATTAGGGATGGTAGGTTTAGGGTGTTTGATAAGGAGGTGGGTAGGTGGGCTGTCGATGATGGTTACCTAATGGCCTGTGAGGACATGCCGAGTAGATGGGATGGTTGGGACATTGATGCCTATTACAGGAGGGTTTGCTGGAGGCTGAAGCCGGGTGACGTGAGGGTTGTTGAGGGTGGACCGTTGAGGGGCTGTTTCGAGGTTAATTACCAGTTTAGGAGGTCGAGCATTAAGCAGAGGATTTGCGTTAATGCGTTCAGTAGGCGCATTGATATTGAGAATGAGGTTGATTGGAGGGAGAGACTCACCCTGCTAAAGGCTGTGTATAAACTGGGGATTTTTAGTCATAATGCATCCTTCGAGATACCATATGGCGTCATCGATAGGCCGACCCGGCCGAGTAATTCGTGGGAGGTTGCAAAGTTCGAGGTTCCAGCACTGCGTTGGGTTGATGTTTGGGACCCGGACTACGGTGTTGCGTTGATGAATGATGGTAGGCAGGGCTACTCCGTCGAGGAGAACACAATATCAATAACACTACTTAGGTCACCGATCTACCCAAACCCATTCCTCGACTACGGCGTTAATAGATTCACCTACGCCATATACCCACACCAGGGTGATTGGAGAACCGCCCAAGTACCCAGAAGGGCGTACGAGTTCAACCAACCATTAACCGTTGTTTACGGCACCAAAGGCGGCGAGGCATCATTCATGGAGATAACAAACCCAGCGGTAATGCTCGAGACCCTGAAGTGGGGTGAGGACTCCGGCATCGTACTCAGGCTCTATGAGACATACGGGGTAAACACATGCACGCAAATCAGGGGTTTCCTAAATGCTAAGGAGGGAATTGAAACAGACCTACTCGAGTTGGGTGAGTATGGGCGCGTTAACCTCGATAGTGTTTGCTTCAGGCCCTATGAGATAAAGACGATACTGATAAAATGAGCAATGGTCATGAAGTAGCAGGGAAACTCCCGAGTAAGGGTGGTTCGACCAGGTTCAGGTTTGTTAGGCTTGGCTTGGGCTTATGAACAATATAGTATCTCCTCTAATCACCATCAATCCGCTCTTGAAACCGCCTCTTGGGTTGATCTCCTCCGTGTTCGTTAGTATTAGGTTTAGGTGTTGGTCGTAACCGACGAGGACGCCCCTGACCTCAGCCCCATTCCTAAGCTTCACTAGTATTACCTTGTTTAGGTTTTTCTGCAGCTCTTCGTTTATTATCTCCATGCACCGTGGCATTGGGAACAAAACGCAAAACCTTATTTTAAAGGTTAACTCATGCCGTCCAGGACCAACAACCGCATTGGCAATTGTGAGGTAAAAGCTTATTAAGCGTGTGGGGCTTCAACCCTGGGGTTATGGTTAAGGGTACACCGAGCTTTGGTAGGATGAATAGGGGTTGGACGCACATTAGGTGCCCAAGGTGCGGTAGGCACGCCTACAACCCAGTGAAGGGTTACTGCGCAGCCTGCGGTTGGGGTAGATCGAAGAAGATTAGGAGGTACTCATGGCAAAACAAGAAGGTCAACAAGGTCAGGGTTAGGTAAAACCACCAAACAGTATCACTACTGCTTCGTTTGCTGCGTGACCGCTTGCTTAATCAATGTTTCATATATTTTCCCTAGCAAATCGTACAGCATATCGATCCTTTTATTCGTCTCACCAATCCTGTTATTTAACGAATCATTAATAGCATCAATCCTCCTATTCACCTCGTCGATTTTCTTATTCGTCTCATTAATCCTCCCGCTCAATGAATCATTAATAGCATCAATCCTCTTGCTTAATGAGCCGTTAACCGCATCAATCTTCTTATTCAACTCATCAATCTTGCTGCTCAATGAGAGATAGACCTCCTCGATCCTATTATTCAGCGAGTCATTGATAGTATCAATCCTCTTACTTAGCGCATCATTGATCGCGTCAATCCTCTTATTCAGCTCATCGACTTTCTTGAGCAACGAGTCCTGGACCTCGTTAATCCTATTGATAAGTGAGTCGTTAACTGCGTTAATCCTATTGATGAGTGAGTCATTAACGGTATTAATCCTATTGCTCAGTGCTTCATAGTTCTTGCTCATCATTTCGTAGAGCTCATCAATCCTCCTGCTTGTTTCGCGGAATAGGCCGAGGGTTAGGATCACCAGGTCCTCTGTGGATAGTTTCTTGCCCTCACTCACCTTCCTCAGCACAGCATCCATCGCCTTATCAACTACCGTACCAACAACAGACTCAACCATTTAGTTAAGAACCATGTACGTATTAATAAGGATTTTTGTCGCTTTTACGTGACTTACCCTGTGCTTAATCCTCACTCTGCTGAGTGTGTAAGCGGTGGGATTGCACCTAATCCCTTGTGGGTGTGGCTCCTTCGTACTCACGAAGGTGTGAATGCTAATGTAGGAGGTGCCGCTAATCCTAGAGGGCTTGAGGCGATTGAGACCAAGGATAAATGAGTACGTTAGCAAAGCCCTGAGGGCCATGCTTAGGCCCGCCTAGTAGGTGGGTATTAATTACTATCAAGTTGATGGTGCATTGAGCAATTGAGGTGATTCGCCAGGCACCATGAGATCATTAATGATGGGCGCATCGATACTCCACCATTGGTATTAATTAAAGTGGGTTGTTGAATTGTTATCGATTCACCCTCAATTCATGAGTAAAATTCTGTAGAATGGAGTTTAATATTTTAATAATTTGAATTAATGCTGTTACTAATGGTTTTGGTGGGTGTTGTACTCGTGGCTGGCGAGGGCACGAGACTTAGACCATTGACCTACACCCTACCGAAGCCGTTGATCCCTGTGATGGGTAAGCCCCTTATTGTTAGGGCTATAGAGAATCTTAGGGATAGTGGTATCGGTGATTTCCACGTGGTTGTTGGTCACCTCGGCTTCCTATTCAGGCAAACCCTCGGTGATGGTTCAGGGCTGGGTGTTAGGGTTAGGTATGTTGAGCAGGGTGAGAGGTTGGGCATAGCCCATGCAATACATAGGGCAATTGAGGAAGGTGCCAATGGCGAGCTTGTGGTGTACCTTGGCGATAACTACTTCGGTGAGGGTGTGGGTGGGTTCGTTAGGGAGTTTAGGGAGGGTGGTTACGACGTGTACATAGTGCTCACGAAACACAGGGACCCAACGAGGTTCGGCAACGCCATAGTCAGTGATGGTAGGGTAGTTAGGTTGATTGAGAAGCCCAGGGAGCCGCCGCCGAACAGTTACGTTGTTACGGGCATATACATGTTCAGGGACCCAGATGACGTAGAGAGGGCGTTCAAGACCCTAAAGCCCTCAGCCAGGGGTGAGTATGAGATAACGGAGTTAATACAGTGGTTCATAGATAACAACCGCAGGGTTGGCTATACCGTGACCAATGGTTGGTGGAAGGACACCGGTACGCCACAGGACATGCTGGATCTCGTATACCTAATGCTTGATTCTGTGGAGCCCCGGATTGAAGGTGAGGTTAGGGGCATGGTCAACGGCAGAGTCATTATTGAGAGAAGCGCTGTGGTTGAGGGTGTTGTGCATGGGCCAGCTTACGTGGGGCGAGGCTCGGTGGTGGGTAAGGACTCGGTGATTGAGCATTACGTTGACGTGGAGGCCAACGTGACAATAAACGGCGGTACAATGAGTAGGAGCTTGATACTCAACGATGCAAAGCTCGAGCTTGGTAGGGCTAGGGTTGTCGATAGCATAATCGGGCCAAGATCAACCGTGAGGCTTGAGAGGGGTAGGCACACGCTAATTATTGGTGAAGGAAACCTAATAATGAGCACAGACTAGGCGTGAAAGAACACTTTCTATTTACAATAATTACAACAAATTTAATAATCCTAACTGAGGAATGCTAATGGTAGGATCTCGATGGGACATGTATGGGTTGATGCGAAGTTGATTAACCCAATTACTGGCAGGGGAATTGAGACTAAGGCATTGGTGGATACTGGCGCGACATTCACCGTAATACCTAAGCATATCTATGAGGAATTAGGACTAAGGACTGTTGGTAAAAGGAGGGTTAGGACCGCCAGTGGTTACGTGGATATGGACGAAAGCTTCGCATTGGTGGAGGTTGGAAATAAACGTGGAGTATCCCCAGTGCTTGTTTCTAATGAGTTGAATGAGGTTTTGATAGGCGTCATAACCCTTGAGGCCCTGGGCTTAACTGTTGATTCAACAACTGGGGAGTTAAGGGAGACTGAAATACTAATGCTTTAGTATTGAACATACCTAGTCCCTGGCTAAGGGCTTCAGGGATTTTAAATATGAATTAGGAAATAGAAATAAGTAAGCACCGCATTGGGTGAATGACTTAAGGTAATTATTTTACGTTTTTCAGAAGTTTTTGAAAAGGGCGATCATGAATGTACCTGCTGGCTCGGGAATAGGTTGAACAGGTTCGGGTCTTTGGCTAATAAGGTCTTGTACCACTTTACTGTGAACCACCTATCCTCCGGCTTGAGGTGCCCTGTCAGTAATTCGTGGTACACCTGCTTAACCCCATCATCAACGTTGTAGATTGCGTTGAAGCCCAGGGTTTCCTTAATCCTCCTAAAGCTAACCCTATAGCTCCTCCTATCAACCATACCCCTGAACCTGATCTCACCACCAACAATACCCTGCACAATACGTGCCATATCAATAACCCTGAAGTTCTGCTCATCAGAACCAACATTGAACACCTGACCATTAACCCTATCGCTTGGCGCCTCCAGCACCATTGCTATAGCCCTAACAACATCCATTATGTGCACTAAGGGCCTCTCCTGCATACCATCACCCTCGACATAGATAACACCCTCATTGAAGGCAGAAAGGGTCATGGCATTTATGACGAGGTCAAACCTCATCCTAACCGAGGGCCCATACACCGTGGCGAACCTGAGTGCCGTGACTATGAATTTATCGGTGGCGAGTGGAAGTGTATCCTTCTCGGCGAGTAGGTTAGCCTTGGCGTATGTGGTGAGTGGGTTTGGTTCTGTGTTCTCATCGGCCGTAGCCTCCTGCCTACCATAGACACTACAGCTAGAAGCAAGCACATACCTAGAAACACCAACCTCGCTTGCGAGCTTCGCAACCCTAGCCCTAGCCCTGTAATTAATGTCCATGGTCCACTCAGGATTAAGCTCACCAGCCGGATCATTAGACAACGCGGCCAAATCAACAACAGCATCGACCCCGTTAAGCACATCCTTGCTTATCGACCTCGTGTCCACCTCAACAAGCTCAAAACCCTCCTCACCAACCACGTGGTTTAGCAAGTCCCTACCGAAGAAGAGCCTATCGACGCATCTAACCCTATAACCCCTCTTGAGCAGGTAAGGCGTCAACAACGTACCTATATAACCACCACACCCAGTAACAAGAACCCTCATATAAGAAGGGATAAGACTAGGTTCGCTTTTAAGCATTTTAGGGGGTGGAAATGCTTAAATAAACATTCATTGGCATCCGCCTAATGAATAGGGACAAGGCGGTTGGTTTGGTTTTGCTTGTGGTTTCGGTGGTTGTGATTGTTGCTTATGCTTATGTTATGTTTGCGACTCCGTATGCAATGTTCCTGTTGGAACTAACGGGTGTCATTGCGATTGCCGTGGTCTTCGGAATACTTGCCTGGGTTGGCTACGCACTAGCCACAACACCACCACCAAAACCAATAGAGGAAATCGAAAAAGAAATAGAGGAGGAACTCAAAAAACTAGAACAAGAAACAAAACAACAGGAACAAACCCAAACAAAACAATGAAGCAACCATACACAATATGAGTGTGTTAATCATAAAGGTCAGGGTTTTTTCATTATGAGAATCATTGATTGTTAATAAGGTTGGAGGTGAGCGCGAGCCCACGTCTCCACGCCACTATAGTTAGGTTTAAAGACTAGGGATGAGGGGATGTTGGGTGGGTTCTGCGGGTGCGAGCTCGACCAACCTCAGGGAAGAAATACTGAAGCTCCTGGAGGAGGATAGGGAGTTTCGCTATGCGGTGGCTGGTTTGCTGGGTTATAGGGAGGTTCTCGAGAGGTTGGATAGGCATGAGGAGGAGTTGAGGAGGTTGAGGGAGGACTTCCTGGCCTTTGTCAAGGAGCAGGAGAGGAGGTGGGTTGAAAATGAGAGGAGGTGGGAGGAGGCTTTTAAGAGGTTTGAAACCATTGAGAAAATTCTAGAGGAACACACGAAGATACTGAAGGAGCATACTGATAAAATCACGAAGATTGAGACCACCCTGGGGCGCCTGGGCGGTAGGTGGGGCAGGAGTATGGAGAGGATGGTCCTTGAGATATTCAGGGAAGTCCTTGAGAAGAGGGGTATTGAACCTGGGAGGGTTGAGAGGTTCGAGTACATTGACTATGATGGAAAGTTCTACAAGAAGGGGGCTAGGATAGAGGTAGACGTGTACGTACACGACGAGAAACTGTACCTAATCGAGGTTAAGTCACTGGCAGAGTACGACGATGTGGAGTGGTTTCACGAAAAGGCACAGATAGTTGAAAGGATACTAGGGAGGAAGGCGGATAAGCTGATACTCATAGCGACAGACATATACGAAGACGCATTAAAGAGGGCTCAGGAATTGGGTATAGACATCATATATGGAACCATAATACCCCTGGAGCCGTAACCAAACCACCTCCGAGACTCCTTACGACACTGACGACAGTTTCATCGTAGAATACAACCAAGTAGCACTCACAAAGGAGTGTAACACCCAAGATCCCAGGGAACTCCGACCATCGAAGCGGGGCTGATTAATCATGATACTAAGGCAACCAAGGCATCACTTATAAACATCGCCATCAAACAGGGCAATAGGCAAACAACAATAAGGTTTTAAGGTGCATTAATTATGTGGTTTCTGTGGGTTATGGTGAGCATTTGAGGAGTGCTAGGTATTACCTGGAGGAGGCGCGTAAGCTACTAGAGCGTGGGGATCCGTATGATGCTGCCGAGAAGACGTGGGCTGCGGTGAAGCACGCAACAATAGCACTAACGATGACCGTTCTAAATGAGACTGCCCCACCAAAGGGTGTCTCCTGGAGAGCATTCGTTAAGAACGCCCTTATCAAGGCAGGGCTTAATGAGGAAGAGGCATCCAGATGGGCTTCGTACTACATCGACGTGAGGGATAGGTTACATGGAGGTTGCTTCTACGGGTTAACCTACGAGGAAGAGGAGCATAGGCCATTAATGGATAGGGCTAGGGAGTACGTGGAATTGATTGAAAAGCTACTAAGGCGGTAGCTGTACCGCCTTACAATATCGACTGGGATGTTCCGCTGAATTTTCAGCCCAATATTGGCACTAAAGATAATATTAAAATCGGTGGGAATATGGGATTTAAGCTTGGTTTTCTTGTGGTTCTTGTGTCTCCTAGTTGGTCCTCACGCCAGCACTACCTTTGGTAGTTTCTCTATTATTTGCTTTGGTACGTGTTGTTGTGTTTATTATGGTTGTATATGCTCCTCATAAGTATTGCGTGCATTGTTGGTGTTGCCGTTTTGTGCCTATGTTCGTGGTTCCTTATAAATCTAGTTGTTAAAATAATTGTTGGTGTGGGTGTGGACTGGCCGCTCGCTTGGTTAATGACATATCAAGGAGTCGATTGCCAGTTGTGGAGCTTCGTTTACAGTAAGTGCATGGAAGCAGAATTATGCAGTGAAGTAGCAAAAATACTCATGAATGAACTTAGCAAACATAGGTGCTTTGATTATGCACCAACCTAGGTGCATTGCTGCCTCGGCTATGGGTGGGTTTAAAATCAATGGACCGCCGAGAATCGGCAAAGGCCCGATGAGTAACGAGAAAGAACTAGAGTCAAGTACCGAAGCCTCCCTGCCCCAACCCACCCAGGCAGGGAGGATAGAGCAATGCCAAGAAGCAATCAAGGAAGCAAGAAGATGCCTAGAGAACAACGATAAGGATTGCGTCACGAAACTCATTGAGGAGTTGGTTCGAAGCCAATGCCACGATGGTAGGCTAATCGGTAAGAAGATTGCTAATAGGGTTAGAGGCGTTATCCATGGGTTGTGGTTGGTAAGTGATGATGAGTGTAGGTGCGAGTTGCTAAGGATGCTTAAGAGTCTTGATGTGTCGAAGAAATGGGTCGTGAAGGCGCTGAGCATGTACACGAAAATGCTGAATAAGTGGATTGCTAAGTGTGGCATTGATTGGGAGTATAAGATGGCGAGGAACAATATCGTTAGGCAACTCGAGGATTTGCTGAGGAGGTTGGGTTGGAGCGAGGTTAGGATGTGCGAGGAGATGTGGCAATTCGTCGGTGTTGATGTTAATGAGTTTAGAAGGCACGGGATAGAGCCGTGTGCTTGGCTTGAGGGCTTGGAGCCGCTGCGTAACTTGAGGAGACCCTACTGGTTTGGACTGAAGGTTAGTGATTTGGTAGTTAAAAAGTGCGGAAATAACATTGTGTTGGAATTAAGTACCACGAATAGTGTCGATGCAATATTCTTCCCAGTGTTACTGAACATGGCAGGACACCGGGCCTAAAAATTGAGTGGAAAAGAGTGGCGCCGACCGCGAAATACGTACGTAAAGCAATTGCTTTGGGATATTACGTGGACTTGGGCATTGGCGACTGGCCCTGGCCGATTAAATTGAACGCCGACGAGCTTAAGAGGATACTTGATGGCTTCAGTGATGAGGAGTTGGCAATGTTCATAGCGGGGTTGATAGATGGGGATGGGTCAGTGTGGTACGACTATAATTCCTCCGTTTATGTGAAGATTTCGGCGTGTAAGGCTTGTCCGAAGAGGATGGTGCTCGGTATATTGAGGGATATTATCGCTAAGAGGTTCGGTATCATCGGCAGAATATACCCACTTAATAATTCAGATGTCTTGATGTTTTACGACGAGAGCGCCGTTAGGTTGCTTAGGTTGATTAGACCATTTGTTCACCACCCATTAAGGAGATTGAGGATTGAGCTGATTTTAGCATATTACGATGGGAAAATAAGTAAGGATGAATTCATGAAACTCTACGAACAAACAAAGTACGAACTCGGAGCATCAGACGTTAAGCGCAATAATGCCTTAGATGTCCTCGTCCGAGCGGCCCCACAAACCCACACCCACGGGGAATCACGCCATAAAAAACTCCATGGCCCGCCATCGATAAATTAATGAGAACCGAATTTTAACCCCAGGAAGGGCAACACCAATACCAACCCAAGACGCAGAGTTGATAACGGGCGCATCGCGAAGGGTAGTAATGATAGGGTTGCCAGGCTTGTTGCTAGGAATAGTAGGAGTATGTCGCGGACAACCTCTTTTTCAGTCTTTGGTCTCCTCATGACTATTAGTTTAACGAGCGTTATTGGCGAGCCAGGTGTGTTGTTGGCGTGTATCACACCGTCATTCACAATGACAGGCCTCTTCAGGGTTTCCTTTGGTTTGAAGCCCCTGGCCGTTATCACTATTAGGAAGCCATTTATTATGTAGGGTAGCGCGGCGATAACGCCTTGAGTACCCGCGTTGTAGAGCACCATGAAAGCCCCCATCATGGCACCAAGTGCGTAGCTACCCACGTTTCCATTAAACACCTTGGCTGGGTACCAGTTGTATATGGCCAGTGGTAGCACGGTGAGTATGAGGACTACAGTGGCTGGCAGGGCATAGGTGAAGCCCGCCAGGTATGAGATTATGCCGCTGACGGTTATTATCATGAGCGTTGAGGTCGGCACTATGCCATTCATCACGTCAAGCATGTTTGCCGCATTAGCCATGACTGTTACTGCCAGCATTGATAGGGCTGCCACGACTAGGAAGTAGTGCACGTGGCCTATGAGGAGTATGTATATGTAGTCGTGAACCGCCACAGGTATTATCAGGGCTGGAACCAGCGGTAGGAACACCCTAATGCTCACTGGTAAGCCCCTGAGGTCATCAACAAGGCCTATCAAGCCCACGGTTATTGTAACGAGACCGAGTGCAAAGAATCTCCAGTCTCCAATTAGGTACGTGTATATTGTGGCTGCGCCCATTGAGGTGAGTATTGAAACACCACCGATCTTCGGCACGAGGACTTTGTACGGCTTATGCACATCGGGCGCTATTAGACCTGGCCTCCTTATCCTCGATACGGCATGCACAGTGGCTAGGGAGAGGATGAAGGATATTATTGCGAGTATTACGTAGTTTGTTATCATAGGTTTCGCCTGAACCAGTCAATCGTAGCCTTCAAACCATTGACCAAGTCGTACTTGGGCCTAAACCCTAGGATCCTCATAGCCTTTGATATGTCTGGGTAACTCCTGAATGGGTCTGTGGTCTGGGGTTGCACCTTGATGTTGGAGTTAGACCCGGTGAGCTTGACTACGGCCTTGGCGAGGTCCAGTATTGAGGTCTCGACACCAAGCCCTATATTGAAGACCTGCCCAACAGCCTCCTCCCTTCTCAATGCCAGCTCAACGGCATCGCAGAGGTCCTCCGTGTACAGGAAGTCCGTCGTATCCACACCACCATTATTAACAACCAACTCCTCACCCCTGAGTGCCCTGGTTATGAATATACCGACTACACCGTTGTCGTACGGCCCATAGGGCTTCCAAAGCCTAAATATTACCACGGGCACCCCATGCGTTACGTGGTAGGACATGGAGGCAGCCTCGGCAGCGACCTTACTCCACCCATAACCCTCGAAGGGCCTCAGCGGGTCATCCTCAAGTATCGGTAGTTTGCTTGGTTTGCCGTAAACGTTGGATGTGGAGAATAGGAGGAATCTCGCATTCAAGGTCTTCGCCAGCTCCAGCATGTTTATGGTACCGAGCACATTAACATCGAGACCCTTAAGCGCACCCGCGCTTGTAAATGACCTGGGGTTTGGGAAGGCTGCCAGGTGCAGTATTGCCTCGAAACCTTCATTAGATAATTTAAGTACATCATCCCTCCTGGTTATGTCCACGTTATAGTCCGTGGTCTCCGCCCTGGCTATGTCGAGACCACGTGCATCATGCCCCCTAGCCCTCAGGCAATTCACCATGTTCCTCCCCAGGAAGCCCGACGAACCAGTCACCAATATCTTCATCACTACGGCGGCGACACCAGCCTTAATATTAATTACTTTCTCTCACCCAACCATTGTGAGGATCATAAATACTAAACACAACCACAAACCGAGAATATACAGCAAGCACCTCTCTACAGCCCTGGCAACCTCACTAAGACTTACCCGAGCTCCACAATAATATTAAGCAACGCCACGTATGGTGCCAGGCCGAACTATGAATGGCTTAGTATTTTCATTAAGTTTTTTATTTCCAAATTCTTCCTATTTACTGTGGATGTTGAGACTTTGAAGAGGGTTTTGAAGGATGTTGTCACCAGCGATCCGGCTTTCGTTAGGGATATCGTGTTGGAGGCTATTCGTGGTGATGGTAGGGTTATTGAGGCTATTATCGACTTGATAGCAAGGAGCCCGGAGGCTAGGTTGAGACTGGCCGAGACTGTGGCTGGCGTGATAACGATACCACTGAACGTGACAACAAAGCAAGACTTGGAAAAGCTGAGGGAGGAAATGGCAACGAAGGAGGACATCAAGAGACTCGAGGAAAGGATAATGGGGCTTGAGGGTGAGGTGAGGGGTCTTAAGGATAGGGTTGCAAGCCTCGAGGTTAGGGTCACTAACGTAGAAAACAAGGTGACTAACATAGAAAGCAGGATGACTGATATAGAAAACAGAATGGCTGACATGGAAAAGAGGATGACTGATATAGAAAATAGAGTGACTAATATAGAAAACAGGATGATCACTAGGGAGGAGTTCGATAAAACCATTAGTGATATTAGGTCTCAAATTAAGGATATTAAGGATCGCATGTTAACTAGGGAGGAGTTTGAAAGGAGGTTCGAATGGTTGGCTCTTAATATTGAGGGGTCCGCCCGTGACTGGGTCTCGTATCTCCTCAGGCAGAGGGGTTATAACTGCACTGCGGAGAGGCTGTACGTCGATCTCGATGGTGTTCATGAGATCGATATATACTGCAACGCGGGCACGATAACCGTGGTCGGCGAGGCCAAGGTTAGGGTTGGGTCGGAGGTCGTGAATGACGTGTACTATAGGGCTCAGGAGGTGCGGCGAAGGTACCCGGACAAGGTCTCTGGTAGGTTAGTTCCTGCCATTTACACGATGGCGGCTGACCCATCGGCCGTGGATAAGGCGAGGGAGTTGGGTGTGTGGATAGTGGAGAATAATAAGGAGAAGGTGGCACTAGAGGAGGTGCTGCGGACTGGGCAGGGGGGGGTAGGATTTATTGTATTGTTCCAACCCGTGGGTTTATTGATGACCCGTAAGTACTAATTAAGAAATTGATTGCGCAACGCAAATACTCCGTGGGTAATTTGCCGTAATTTTTCCTTAGTGTTTTTGTGAGGATAGTCGCTTTATCTCGCTTATTATTAGTCTTGTTGGGTCCTCCATACTCCTTAGTACTGAGCTTGTGTCCACATGCTCTATACCCATATCTAGCACCTTGTTTAGTACGTTCATGCAATCCTCATCGACACACCTATACAGCGGCAACCCATTGCTTATTAGGTAATCGTCGAGGTAGTAGTGCTGTGGGAAGTAGCTGATGGCTGGTGTGCCAAGCAGTGCCGCTTCATGGGCCATTGTGGACCCGCCAGTGATGACTAGCCTTGCGTGCCACGCTAGATCTAAACCGTCGAGCCTCGCGTTCCTGGGTATCACCAACTTACCAAGCCTCATGAATAGGCCGAGCTCGGATTTGACCAAGTCCTCCTGGTATGGGTACCTGGGGAATACGACCACGGAGTAACCTCTCTCCAGTATGTTCCTGGCCATCCTAATTAGGAGCTTCGACTTATCGCCAAAGCCATAGTAAGAGGCCTTAGCCTCCTCAAACCTAATGACGACGAAATCCCTACTCTTAAGGCCGAGCTTACCTATGGTCTCTCCAGTTGGTTTGAACCTACTAATCCACATTAACTCGAAGATCCCGTTGAATGCCCTAACCTTGTCAATCTCGGCACTGGGTATGTACCTGGACCACTCACTCATGGGTATAGCTGATGGGGCAACCACAACATCAGCCAGTGGGAGTGTTAGTTTGTTTACGAAGTATGAGTGCGCCGTGTCCGTAAGGGCGATTATTGGTTTGCCGAGGCCGAAGGCAACCCTTATGGCGTCTGGTGAGGTTAGGGATACGTGAACATCAAAATCCCTAACCACATCGAGCAGCGCCAACTGCCTCTCAATGCCTCTAACCAATTTATCCCTGGCGCTCTCCCCATGCTGACCAATGCACACATAGCGTAGGTTGTACATGTCTAGCACCTCCTCGACATAGTCGTACCTACGGCAGGTTATCAAAAACTCCACACCCTCATCCCTACCGACAACGCTGAGTACAGCCGCTATTCTAGCCTGCTTGGCGGTTAACGCATCAAACCAAACCTTAATCATTCAGGACAAGTGGCGCTAAGGCTTATTTTAATTTTAATGCACATGATTTTTGAAAAGTTATCCTTTAACACGCATTGAAATTGGAGTCTTACTTAGAGGCGATAGGCAAACGGGGCATCTATAGCCCCACTGCCTGAGTACCTCGTCAATACTCTTGAGTTGGTTATCGTTATAAAACACGAAACCGCAGGAATGGCACCTAATGATTATCGGCATACGCAAACCCATGTAATAACCACCTTATAAGAGTTACTATTTATATCAAGATCAAATACGCTTATTATACGGGAATTATGTAAATAATACATGTGTAATATATTAAATCATACATAACCTCAAACCGTACCAACAACCCTCACGGAGCTCCTAGACAGGCCCGTATAAGCGTGGGCTAAGCCGTCCAACTCGTCTGTCGATAGGTACGGGTACTTATCCTCGAGTAACCCCCTCCTACTATTTGCCACCTCCTCATCAACCACGCTAACCCTAACATCAACATCACCCAGGAAACCCATCAGGTCTCTAACCAGTTCTGAAACCCCTGGGCTCGTGCCAACCATTAGGTTAATTCTCGAGTACCTGGACAACCTCCTCAGGAGCTTCACGAGTCTTGGGAAGCCAAGTGTTGCGTGTATTATTGGTACGTCATTGGTTAGTATCGCCATCCCGCACCTGGAGTTACCAATGTCCACACCAACGTTCAACTCACCAAGCCCCAAACCCCTAATTAGGGCCTCAATCAGCCCATCAACACTCACATCATCTATTACGTAGGTCCTGGGGCAATGCACAAGGTCCGTCATGTAACCCTCAACTAACACGAGGTCTAGGCTTGAGCACTCTGTGTCATTATCTACATACCTTAGTGAGACATGGTTGGGAAAGACTAGTTCCCTAAGTAGGTCCCATGTTGATGACCTACCTACGAAACCAACACCTAACCTATCCACTGGGTTGTTGTTTGGGTGTAGATATTATAAATCTTACATGCATTAATTAGGTTGATGGAGATTGTACCAATTGCCGAGGAATCGCTTGGGGTTCGAAGTATGGCACTATTCGCCAGAACCAGGGACCTGGCAATACTCCTGGACCCTGGGATAAGCTTATCACCAAACAGGTTCGGCTTACCGCCACATCCCAGGGAGTTAAATAGGGTTAGGGTGCTTAGGGGGATTCTCGAGAGGTATGCCGAGGAGGCTGGTTACGTATTCATAAGCCATTACCACCGTGACCACTTCACTGTGCCGTACGCAAGTGAATATATGGGCACTAGCGAGGATAGCTATAGGAAGATCTACACGGGCAAGATCATACTCATGAAGTCACCAAATGACATAAACTGGAGCCAGAGGAGGCGTTACTACGGGCTTAGGAAGGCGATTGAGGGCTTAGCCAAGGAAATAATCTACGTAGATGGTAAGGAATTGACTATAGGCTCGACAAGGCTGATTGCATCGCCATCCCTACCCCACGGAGAGGAGGGGTCTAAGACGGGCAGGGTTGTCGCGCTAACGATAGATGACGGCGACAGTAAATTAACATTCATGCCCGATGTTGAGGGTCCAGTTGCACAATCAGCTGTTGATTATATAATGACCATGAGACCCCAGGTACTAATTGTTGGCGGGCCACCACTCTACCTAACCAGGAGGGGCTTTGGTGAGAATTACGTGGGCAAGGCTATAGATAACCTCGTTAATATAATCAGGGCGGGCTTCCTCAAGAAATTAATCATTGCACACCACACACTGAGGGAATTGAATTGGAGGGATGCACTGAGGGCCTTATTCAGTGAGGCATTGAGGAGCGGCGTTGAGGTGCTTACATACGCAGGGCTTCTGGGGCGTGATGACGAATTACTTGAGGTGATGCGTAAGGACCTATACAGGAACGAACCACCAGAGGGCACCAATGAACGAAAACCAAGGCGAGCCCATTAGTACCCCATCCCGGGAATCTCCTGAGGAGTGTTGTGGGCATCACTGTGGTTGGTGCGGTCAGTACATTGGGTGTGGATTTATGGTTATGGCATCATTATCAATGCACTACCGTAATTTATACCTAACACACCAACACCAGTGAATCGAGATTAGCTGGCGGTTAATCTCCTCACAAAGCCTAAGTCTAAACTCCATTAATTCTAAAAGTAGAGATCCGCGTTCCCGTAGTGTGCACTTCCGTAATTCCCCATTGGGATGGTTTGTTCATCGCCCTGTTTGATGGCAATGTTTATAAGCGATGCCTTGGTTGCCTTAGTATCATGATTAATCAGCCGCCTGAGGAGGCCCCTATATTGATTAGGAATTTCCTAAGTAGGAGCGTTGGTGTTGTTAGTCTGTCACTACTTACTTCCGTTAGGAGGAGGGCTGTTAGGGTTGGTGTTTGGTGGAGCCTAGACCCGTTGAGAAGGGGCCTCCTCGAGGCGGCAATTGCCTACCTAAGGGGTGGTTTTAGGTTTAGGTCGCCCAAGGCCATGACTATGGTTAGGGACGCACTGATCGAGGCCCTAACACTGCTGCTCATGAGGAGTGTTAGGTTCCTGGCCTTCATCCTCGGGCTTAGGCTAGCCGAGAAACTGGGTAGGGCCCTAAACAGGGTGTTCAAGGTCTGGGAAATAATTGCAATGGGGATACAGTGGCTAAACACACCACTAATGCACAGGGTACAGCCGTAACAACAAGGGAGCGCAAACACGAAAACGCAGACCAGGGACTTAAACGACGTAAAGGTCTCGGACAAAGCAGTAGAACACATAGTAAGAAGGCATAGTGACTGGGTAAGAATGCTTGGATTAAGATCAAAACTAGAGATTAAGGAATTCATAACTCAGGTAATAACACGGCCAGATGAAAAATACGTTGATAAGTACGACCAAGATGTTGAGTATTATTTACGGAAACTTAACGATAAATTTTTATGCGTCATAGTCGTAAGAAAAGATGTCGTGACAGCATACCTTATAAATCAAAAGAAGTACAATAAATATAGGGCTACCCGATGGTTGTGAAATCCTTACTCGATATTGATCTCAAGGAGCTACTGAGGTTGATTGAGGAGAGAACTGGGGTTAAACTGCCGAGAGATATTATCGAGACTTACTTGGATACTGAGCACGATTTACTGTTCATTAGATTCAGGGAACCGAGGGGTGTCGAGGTCGGTGAACCATTGCCGCTCAAGACGCCCGTCACGCTGTTCACCGAGGAGGATACTGGCGAGGTCACAGCACTTGAGGTAATCGGAATAAGCAAATTACTTATTGAATTTTAGTGAGTTTAAGGAATTACTCCCCTCAGCGATGACGATATCTATAAGTTATTATTACAATATTAACGAACCCTTTACAACTGGAGTTGGTTGTGAATTAAAGCCTACAGGATCATTAATGAAGGAGCGTCCGTAGACCATCGGGACTTTTAGTAATAGGCATGAGGAGGGTCAGGGTAAAGTTTGCAAACCTCGACGTTGAGTTTACGGATAGGGACAGGGCTATTCGACAAGTGATTGAATGGGGTGAAAGAAGCACGATACGCCCCGTGGTAATTTTTGGTCCTGAGGGTTGTGGTAAGTCCGCTTTCCTTAAGCAGGCGGCAGCCATACTTAGGGAGCTTGGTTATGATGCCATCTATGTCGATGTTGCGCACATGGACTTCATAGCCCATACAGACGTAACAGATGTTGTCAAGAGGCTCATTGACGCTATGTCCGAAGCCTCAGGCGTGGCTCAATTGAAACTAGCCACATTGGCTATAGACGTCGTTAGGGAGTTACTCGATAGGTGGGGTAAAAGGAGGGTTGCCGTGTTGGTTGATGAAGCCTTCCAAGCGATAGGCATCGATAAGGCAAGCCTCTACGTTAAAAACCTACTAAACCTCATCGAGTACCCGCCAAGGAGTTACGAGAGAATCGTCGCTATCGCTACGACCAGTGAGGGCTTGTCGAGGAGGGAGATCGGTCGTCATAGGTGGGGTCGTTTGATGATGATGTGGAATATGCCGAGGGAGGGTTTTAGGCAGTTGTATGAGGCATTACCTGGAGAGAAACCACCGTTTGAGGATGTTTGGAGACTAACCGGCGGGAACCCAAGTGCCTTGGCCATGCTCTACGAGAATAATTGGAGATGGGATGACGCCGTGAGGGCGTTTCTTGAGCAGAGGGGGCTTATGTTTACTATAAGGTCGTTAACACCCACGGAGAGGGCTTGGCTTGAGGAGGCTGTGGGTGATCCTGACACACTATTTGATAGGGAGAGGATGGACTTGTTAAGTAAATTAGTGGGTATGAACCTCATGATCGAGGTCATGGGTAGGTATGATTACCTATGGGTTGATGAACCACCGCCAGAGAATAACCTAGAGCTGGGCATTGGAAAATACATTGCCTGGCAAACGCCGCTACATAGGGAAGCCGTTGGGCAAGCACTTAGGGAGGCATCTGCATGAGGAGAATCACCGTTAGGTTTGCTGACCTGGACATTGAGTTTGTTGATAGGGATGTGGCGTTGAGGCAGGTTGAGGATTGGGCTAATAAGAGCACGTGGTACCCAGTGGTAATCTTTGGGCCCGAGGGTTGTGGTAAGACGGCATTCCTAAGGCAAACAGTCCAGGCGCTCAGGGAGCTTGATTATAACGTACTCTATCTTCACCCACTCGATAGGGTCTTCATGGCCGAGGTTGATGAGCCAGACGTTAAGTCCCTCTTCCTCGACCTGGTCCGGCAAACGCTGGCGGATGAGAAGTGGGGTAGGATCGCCCTAGCCGTATTCGACTTGGTGAGGGAGTTGCTGAGAAGGAGGAAGAGGAGGGTGGCTGTTATTGCTGACGATGTCTTCCAAGCCATTGGCTTGAACAACGCGGCTGCTTATGTCAAGGGCCTCCTAAACATGATCGAGCACCCCGTCTATGATTACGAGAAAATAGTCATACTAATCGCAACAAGCGAGGGCTTATCGAGGAGTGAGATCGGCCGCCATAGGTGGGCTCATCTAACGCCAATGTGGAACATGCCCAGGGAAGGCTTCCAACAGCTCTATGAGAAGGTGCCCGGACCGAAACCACCATTCAACGAGGTTTGGAAATGGACTGGTGGGAACCCAAATGCACTCCGTGAACTATATATAGCTGGGTGGAGTAGGGATGCTGTGGTGGCTCAACTCATTAGGGAGAAGGACTTGACCCCAGACTTCATAGCCAAGTGGAGGGACTGGCTCGAGAGGGCCGTTGAGGATCCAGAGGCACTGTGGAGCCCAGACATACCGGAGGAGCTTAAGGCAGAGCTCATTAGGCGAAACCTCATCATCTACAACATGTATGATAGGGATCAGGTATTTTGGGTCGACCAACCACCACCAGAAAGAGACCTCGAACTCGGCATCGGTAGGGACGTTGCCTGGCAAACACCACTACACAGAGAAGCAGTAAGAAGAGCACTTAAGGAGTATCGGGTATGAGGAGGATTAAGCTCTCGCTTGTGTCGGGTCTTGATGTTGATTTTGTGGATAGGGATGTTGCTATTCAACAAGTGATTAAATGGGCGGAGAGGGGTACGGGGTTCCCAATCGTGGTATTTGGCCCTGAGGGTTGTGGTAAGACTAGTTGGTTGTTGCAGTCCGTCGAGGTGCTTAGGGAGGCTGGCTTCGACGTTATCTACTTCAACCCAATGAGGAGGAGGTTCGAGGTTGAGGTTGGCATTGAGAGCCTGAGGCAGCACGCCCTAAACGTACTCAAGCAAGCCGCTTCGGAATACGCACTGGCTAGGCTTGCCTGGAGTGTGATTGACCTGGCTATAGAGGCAATCAGGCGTGGTAGGGGGAGGTTGGCTGTGATTGTTGATGATGCCTTCCAATACCTCGATAAGAGGGAGGCAGCCCTCATAATAAAGGGCATGCTCGAACTAATAGAACACCCACCAGAGCACTACGAGAAAATAGTCGCCATAGCAGCAACAAGCGAGGGCTTATCAAGGGAGGAAATCGGCAGGCATCTGTGGTCTATAATCATGCCAATGTGGAACATGCCGAAGGAGGGCTTTCGACAGCTTTATGATAAGGTACCGGGCCAGAAGCCACCGTTTGAGGATGTTTGGAGACTAACTGGCGGGAACCCGAGGATGCTCTCCAAGCTCTACCTGGCAAATTGGGATAGTGATGCTGTGGTGGCACAACTCATTAAGGAGAAGAGACTAACGCCGGACTTCATAGTTAGGTGGAGGGATTGGCTTGGGAGGGTTGTTGAGGATCCTGAGGTGTTGTGGAGCCCTGATGTACCTGAGGAGTTGATTAGGCAGCTTGTGGAGAGGAACCTAATCGTTTACAACATATACGAGAGGAAACAAATATTCTGGATAGACCAACCACCACCAGAGAGGGATTTGGAACTAGGCATTGGAAAGGACGTAGCATGGCAAACACCACTACACAGGGAGGCAGTTAAGCAAGCACTTAAGAGGGCATCAATATGAGGAGGATTACTGTTAGGTTTGCTGAGTTGAATATCGAGTTTGTGGATAGGGGTGTGGGTCTTGGTCAGGTTGTGGGGTGGGCGGAGAGGGGTACCTTGTTCCCCATCGTAATCTTCGGGCCGGAGGGTTGTGGTAAGACCGCATTCCTTAAGCAAGCCGCGGCTGTGCTTAGGGAGTTTGGTTACGACGTTGTCTACGTCGATGTTTCCCACCTAGACTTCGTAGCCCACACCGATGTTGCTGAGGTTGTTAAGAGGCTCGTTGATGCCGTGTCCGAGGTCTCCGGCACCGCTGCCCAGGTCAGGCTTGCGTACCTGGTAATAAACATCGTCAAGGACCTAATTAGGTCGTGGGGTAGGAGGAAAATCGCCGTGCTTGTTGATGAAGCCTTTCAAGTAATTGGTATTGAAAGGGCTGGGCTTTACGTAAAGAGCCTCCTAAACCTAATCGAGTACCCGCCGGGTGATTACGAGAGGATTGTTGCCATCGCCGCAACAAGCGAGGGATTGTCAAGGGAGGAGATCGGCAGACACCTGTGGGCTCATCTAGCGCCGATGTGGAACATGCCGAAGGAAGGCTTTCGACAGCTCTACGAGAAATTACCTGGGCATAAACCACCCTTAGAGGAAGTCTGGAGACTAACCGGCGGAAACCCGAGGATGCTTGCGGAGCTTTACGGAAGCGGTTGGCGTACTGAGGACGTGATTAAGAGGTTAATAGACAGTAAATACTTAGCCACGGACACAATCAGAAAATGGAGGAACTGGCTCACTGAAGCCATTGAGGACCCAGACAGGCTTTGGGGTAGAGACGCACCTGAGGATTTACTAAGGTGGCTAGTGGAGAAGAACCTAGTCATATACAACATGCACCACAGGGAGCCACAGTTCTGGATCGATGAGCCACCGCCGGAGAGGGACCCAGAACTAGGCATAGGTAGGCACGTGGCGTGGCAGACACCGCTGCATAGGGAAGCCGTGAGGAGGGCGCTTGAGGAGGTTGGGTGAGGATGGGGAGGGTTAGGCTACCGTTCCTACCCAACCTGGAGGTTGAGTTCACGGATAGGGACAGGGCAATCAGGCAGATCGAGGAGTTGGCTGTCAGGGGTACAAGGTTCCCGATGGTCATCTATGGACCTGAGGGCTGCGGCAAATCCGCAGTACTCAGGCAGGCAGCTGCAATGCTTAGGGAGCTCGGTTACGAAGTCTTCTACATAAACCCGCTGGATAAGGCATTCAACGCTGACATAACAATACCAGACATCAAAAGAGCGTTCATGGAGTTTGTGGAGAGGGCCTTGGCCGAGAATGCCCTTGGTAGGATTGCCTGGGCAGTCTTCGACTTCGTACACAAGGTACTGAGCATTAGGAAGGCAAAGATCGCGGTGATTATTGATGATGCATTCCAAGCAATCGGACTGCAACAGGCAGCGATCTACGTCAAAGGACTACTAAACCTAATAGAGTACCCGCTGCACAGCTACGAAAACATCGTGGTACTCGCAGCCACAAGCGAGGGCATATCCAAGAGGGAGATAGGGAGGCACAGGTGGGCCGAACTAATGACAATATGGAACATGCCAAAGAACGGCTTCGAGGAATTGTACAGGAAGATACCCAACCCCAAACCACCGTTTGAGGACGTATGGAGGCTCACGGGCGGTAACCCGGGAATGTTGGCACGACTCTATGTAACGAACTGGGACGTGAACAAAACCGTCGAGGAAATCATAAAGGCCAAGGGCTTAATAAAGCTCGTGGAATCACTGAGCAAGGAAGAGAGGGAGTGGCTAACCGAGGCACTCGAGGACCCCGACGCGTTGTTCGTCAGGGAGAGACTACCGCTAATGCATAGGCTTGTTGAGGAGAACCTAATCATGGACGACGTGTACTTCAGGCAGGAATACCTATGGATAGACCAGCCACCACCAGAGAGGGATCCCGAGCTAGGCATTAGCAAGTACACAGCGTGGCAAACACCAATACACAGGGAGGCAGTCAAGCGAGCACTTAGAGAGGCATAGGCATGAGGAGGGTTAGGCTCAGCTTTGTTCCCGGGCTAGACATTGAGTTTGTCGATAGGGATAGAGCTATTCAGCAGGTGTTGGAGTGGGGTGAGAGAGGTACGAGGTTCCCAGTGGTTGTTTTTGGCCCTGAGGGTTGTGGTAAATCTGCCTGGCTTAGGCAAGCAGCCGAGGTTTTGAGCGAGGGGGGTTATGAGGTATTCTACATCCACCCACTGGATAGGCTTGTCCATGCAGAGGTCTCTATACCAAGCGTCAAGGAGGCTTTCCTAGAATTTGCTCGGAAAGCCCTAGCCGAAGATGCTGCGAGCCGTATTGCGTGGGCACTATTCGATTTTGTGAGGGACCTGCTCAGGGCGAGGAGGGCGAGGGTGGCTATCATAGCTGATGACGTGTTCCAAGCAATTGGGTTAAGGTATGCGGCAGCATACGTTAAGGGGCTTCTGAACATGATTGAGCATCCCCAGTACAGCTACGAAAACATTGTGATTATTGTTGCTACTAGCGAGGGTTTGTCAAGAGCTGAGATTGGTAGGCATAGATGGGCTTGGATGATGCCTATGTGGAACATGCCTAGAGAAGGCTTTGAGAAGCTATATGAGAAGATCCCTGGGCCGAAGCCCAGCTTCGAAGAGGTTTGGAGACTTACTGGTGGAAACCCAGGAGCACTCGCAAGCCTATATATGGTGAGGTGGGACATAGACAAGGCGATCAAGAACATTATAACCTCTAAAAGACTAGATGCATTCACTCATACACTCAGTGCTGAGGAGAGGAAGTGGCTACTAGAAGCAGTCGAAAACCCCGACACACTACTAACGAAAGAGAAGCTACCACTGATACAGAAACTCATAGAGCTCAACCTCATAATAGACTCCATAACCTACCGAGACCCAGAGCTATGGATAGACCAACCACCACCAGAGAAGAACCCGGACCTAGGCATCGGCAAATATGTGGCATGGCAAACACCACTTCATAAAGAGGCAGTAAGGAAGGCACTGAAGGAGATAGCATGATTGGAATAAGCGTGCTAAAGCCCAAGACGGGACTAATGCCGAGGAGCTACAGGCGAATAAGCACAGCCCTGGGCCTAGCCCTGGCAACCTCCCTGAACAGGGTCGGCAACTTCAAGGTCAAGGAGGCTTGTGCATGGAGGGGGATGCCGGACACGGCAATTTTCAAGTGCGACCCAGTAAATATAGAGCCTGGACGCCACGTGAACACTGACTTAGTGAAGGAGATAGCCGAGGAGTTCGGCAAAAAGAGGTGGGACGGAATCACGGTGACACTAAACGGCGAACTAGGCAAAGCCAAGCTCGAAGTCGACATAGACATCTACGCAAACGAATACGTACCACTACGGGCAGGAATAACCAATGAGGGACTAGAGGTCCTCGCAGAACCCAGGGGATACATCGATGATGAAGTCATCGACAACTTCTACGAACTATTTGACCTGGAATACGACGATATGAGGGCGGTCATTGAGGAACTAACCGCGGAGATTAGCTACGTTGAGCTTAGGGTAGTAACATACACAGGGGTGAGGACGTATAAACTCTCGGAAGTCACAGCCAGGGTAGTCGCGCTACGCAACTACAGCTTCACGCCAGAAGACGCAATACCACTGTGGTACAGGCCATGGACAAGGCAAATGGCGAGGACCCTATACACACTAACACCACCCGAGCTAAGAAGACTAGTGGGATCCTACGGCATGAGGAGTATCGTCAACGACATAGCACCGGAACTACGGAGATACCTAAAGAGGTACTACATAGTGGATGAGAGGCATGGCGAAAAAGCAATACAACTAATACCAAAAGCCACATCACCATCAACACAAAACCACAGAAAAGCCATAACAGAACTAAGAGAAATACTCAAAGAAGCAATGAAAACAACAGCAGGCGAGAAAGCACGAAAAATAATCCAGGAAAAAGGACACATAGACTGGCAAGACCTCATAGAAACACTAGAGGAAGAACTAAGACAAAGGCTGACATGAAGCCGCACAAAGCCAGGAACCATGGAACCCAAGCACTCACACCTACTCCCAAGGAGCCCCCGTCTACGCCATGGGTCAGAAAACATTTCCGGGAAATTCTAAACTTAGGAATGCAGTGACAGGGCAATGAGGAGCCAGGTAGCCCTAGCCATACCTCCACCATCCCTATCGCCCATACAGGCGCTCTACGGCGTATTAGCGAAGACTCGCTTGTACGATACCTTCCTAGAGTACACCAGGCCCTATATCGAGCACGTATTAAATGAGCCCGAAGCCGCTGAGGAGGAGGCCCAGAAGTTACTAAACGACACGAAGTTCCTCTACCTCCTAAACATGCTCTCCCAAGACGCAGCACTCACGATCTCCGAGGACAAGTTGAGGAAGGCCTACGGGTACATTCGGGACAGATTCAAGGAGTTCGACATCGACATTGAGGACTCCATGGAGATCATACTAGAACACGACCTGTGGAGACTCCGCCAAATCAGGGGAAACTTCGACAAATTCACAACAATGCTCCTAAACTTCGCCGCGGAAAACCCCGAGGACGCGTACAGATACGCCGTGACATTAACAGCACTAACACTCCTACTAATAACGAGTCTCGGGGCTAAAACCCGAGAAAAACTAGAGTCCATAGCCAACGAAACCAGGAAACTAACCGATGAACTAGAACTCTACACACTAACGTTCATGGCGGCACTAGAGGAAAACGAGGAGGAAAACAAGGCCGTAACAACCGCAGGGTCCGCAGAAGAACTCAGGAAAGCCCTGGAAACAGCATGACACCAGGTAACGAATTCGAGCACGAAGTCTACGTCACAAACCGCTTCAAGAGGTCCTTCAAATCACTTAGCGAGGACGTTCAACAAAGAGTAATGGAGAAGGTACAGGAGCTAGCGATGGGTCACATAACCGGGAAACCACTAGTAGGAAAATACAAAAATCTATAGGGAAATACAGGCTGATCTACGGCGAAAAACCATGCGTGATATACCTCTACGACATCAAACCAAGAGAAACAGCCTACATATAACCAAGGAAAACCCTGCCCAAGTAATTTACATGGGCCTCACCTGGGTTGAGGCGGTGATTAAGAACCCAAACACGGGTAAGCACGCAACCGCTAAAGCACTTGTCGACACGGGCGCCACACTAACCATGCTCCCAAGAAAAATCGCCGAGGAACTCCAACTACCCACAATAGGCAGGAGGAGGGTAACCACGGCAAAGGGCACCACGGAACTCGACGAGTGCATAGGTGTCGTGGAGGTCATGGGCAGGAAAGCCTACGTACACATGCTCGTATCAAACGACGTAGACACCGTGCTGATAGGCGCAACAACACTCGAAACACTAGGACTCGAAGTAGACCCAACCACAGGGAAACTAAAGGAAGCCACAACATACCTACTCTAAGGCAATGAGGATAATACACGTAGCACCCAGGTACCACCCACACATAGGCAGTGTAGAATACGTAGTAAAATCCATAACCAAGAGATTAGCAAAAACAGGGTATATCATCACCATAGTAACCATTGAACCTAGCATTGACAATCCTAGCATTGACAATGACCGCCAGAGAAAGTAAATACCCTTGAACTCGGTATTGATGGGCATATTGCTTGGCAGACACCACTATATAGAGAAGCCTTAGGAAAGCATTAAGGAAAACAGCAACTTAGGTATGAAAATAGTCCATATAACTCCCTTTTATAAGCCTAGCATTGGTGGTGTTGAAGAAATAGTGCACAATACCGTTAAAGAACTTGCTAAAAGGGGCCATGAAGTTCATGTCGTGTCGGTGAATTACGATAATAGATGGAAAGAGGTTGCAAAACCTGGTACAGTGGTTGAGGAGGGAGTTATTGTTCATAGACTTAGGCCGTCTTTCATAAAAATTGGTTATGCAACATTAATGCATGATTTAAAGGAAGTTCTTTTCGAAATTAAACCAGATATTGTTCATAGCCATAATTTACATCCTCATTTATTCCAAGCCATCACTTGGAAGAGTAAGGTGGATTATAAAGTAGTTGCGCAACTGCATTTTCCTAAGATGGCTGGAGTAGATAGCTTAATCGCTAAAATAATCTTTGAATTGGTAATGAAAGTATTAACTTGGAACCAAAAGAATGTAGATGCATTTATTGCTCATACTCAATTAGAAAAACAATGGCTCATAGATAATGGAATTGATAATAACAAAATTTCAATAATTAGATACCCATGCGCTTCTGACGAATTAATTACTTACGTTCCCAAAAGAAATATTCATGAGTTTTTGAACTCCGATACTGTAATAACGTATATTAGCAGAATACATAGAAGAAAAGGCCAGCATTTACTTATAAAAGCAACAGATCATCTTAAAAAATACCTCAATAGAAAGTTTAAAGTATATATAGCAGGTCCCGTATCGGACCAGAGATATCTAGTTGAATTACACGATCTTATTCAACGTTTAAGTTTAAGAGATACTATAATCTTAGAATCAAGAACGTTATCCGAAGAGGAAAAATTGGATTATATATCAACATCAGATATATTCACATTAACATCTTTGACAGATTACACACCAGTAATAGTGTTTGAATCATTAGCCTTAGGCACACCCGTTGTGACCACTAATGTAGGTGCACTAAGAGAATATATACCATACGTACAGGGACTATATTTTTCATCACATGACCCTAAGGATATATCGCAAAAAATAATTGATGCACTAAGTAAAAGGAAATCAACAAACATAGAAGAGCTTAAATGTAGCAATATCGCTACAAAGGTAGAAGAGCTTTATACTAAGATTCTTAATTTAGTGTAATTTTGAGGATAATTTCATGAAGATTATTTATATACACCACCACTACTGGCCCGTGATAGGCGGGCTCGAAAACGTAGTGAAGGCATTAGCCGAAGGCATGGCAAAGCTCGGGCACGAAGTCCACGTAATAACAAGCACACACGGCGCCGAAGACAGACCCAGAGAGGAGGTGGTGAACGGGGTCCACGTGCACAGAGTTAGGAGCATCGGGCTTGGCTACCCCGACCTAACGTACCCACTGGAGTACCCCATTGACCTACTTAAGAACGCTGACGTTGTCCACGGACACAGCCAAAACAGCCTATTCACGGTTAAAATGATTGAGAAGGCTAAGGAACTTGGGGTAAAGACTGTGATGCACTTCATGGCAGTAGACGCACTTAATGATCACCCTAATGCTCTGGTTAGGTTGCTGGGCCCGCTTTACGGTAGGTGGGCTGTGCTTAGGGCTATTAGGAGCAGTGATGTTAGGCTTGTCAAGAGCCTTAGGGACAAGGAAATACTAAAGAGTAGGTACGGCATCAACATCATTTACGTTCCCGATGGGGTTAATGAGTGGTTGCTTAATATGCCTAATAAGGCCGAGGAGTTCAAGGCCAGGTACAGCATCAATGAGCCATTCGTGGTTTACATAGGCAGGCTACACAGGTTAAAGGGCATTGATGTGTTGATTAGGGCAATCAGCATAGCCACCAAGGAGGAGCCCACATTAACCGCAGTTATAGTAGGCCCAGGGGATCAAAGGCCGTACAGGGAATTGGTCAGTAGGCTGGGGGTGGGGAGGAACGTGGTGTTCACTGGTTTTGTTAGTGAGGAGGTGAAGATTAGTGCGCTGGACGCATCCGCTGCACTGGTTTTACCAAGCATTAGTAATTACGTTGAGGCATTCTCCCTAGCCATAACCGAGGCTTGGGCCAGGGGTAAACCAGTGGTGGCATCAGCAGTGGGTGAAATACCATACAGGGTAAAGCACATGGTTAATGGGCTACTAGTACCACCAAGAAACCCCAAGGCATTGGCTGACGCAATACTGCAATTGATAAGGGATAGGAAGCTGGGTGAGAGGCTTGGTGCTAAGGGTAGGGAAAGCGTGACTACCTGGGGTAAGGTAATTAATGAGTTATTAAAGTTTTATGCATCCTAAGGTTCAAGCTATTGTTAAGCTGTTGATGGGGCATGAGTAGAGTAGCATTAGTATGGTTATTGAGCTTGGGTGTTGGGACAGTTCGATACTATCTTTAGCATTAATGCTGAGATTCATGGTGTTGATTAATGGGAAAACACAGCTTAGCTGAAATTAATATTAATGAGGGGGAAGGTGCTAGAACCTAATGAGTTTCTTTAGGAAATTCTTCGTACCTTTGCTTTCCAAGCTTGGTTTTTATGAGCTTAGGTACTTAGCGTATTCCAAGGTAGTGATTAGGTCCGCGGTTCTTCTAAGGCCTAAGTTAGGAAAGTTTTTATGCCTTGATGTTGGATGTTCAAATGGTGCCTTTACTAGGAAGTTGTCAGGAATCTGTGATGAAGTCATTGGGTTGGATATAAATTTTCACAGTGATTGGACTATGAATGACCAAGCCAGAGTAGACTTCGTAGTTGCAGATGCCAGAAGAATTCCAATACGTTCAAGAAGTGTTAACTTCGTGGTTACTTTTTCATTGCTTGAACACGTACCAATGTGGGGCAGAGTTATTGAGGAGATTTCACGGGTACTAGACAAGGGTTTAGTCATTGTTCAAATACCAAATTTACGCTTTATCATAGAGCCTCATACTTATTTCCCATTGTTGGCGTATTTACCTAAAAGAATTAGAGATGTAATCGTCCAGGTTAATTGCCCTGGCTGTGGCAGTTTACAATTTGATTGCTCACCGAATAATGTCATTAGTGCATTAAATAAAGACAGATTGATTCCACTAGGGATATATGCTCATTGGCATGCTGGAAGCGTACAATTATTACCCAGGAATATAGTTCCGCCTCCATCATACTTTATAATAGCATTAAAATTGTAATATGGGATACTTAGTAATGATACTATTATGTTGAGCACTTACGAAGAGACCCTTCATTAGTGTTATTGTTACCGCATATAATAGGAGAGAATTCATTAGGGATGCTATTAAGAGTGTTATTAACTCCACGTTACCCGAGGGAGAGTATGAACTTATTGTTGTTAAGAACTTTAGGGATGAGTATGTAGATAATATTGTTGGGAAGATCGGCGGCAAGAGTATCTTTACTAATTTAATCTCGATAGGGGGCAAAGGTAGCCTTAGGGATCGATGCAGCAGAAGGTGATGTAATTACGTTTCTTGAGGATGATGATATGTACTTACCAGATAGGTTAGAAATCATTAGAAAGGTGTTTGATAACGATCCTTCGTTAATATATTATCATAACAATATTATCACAATAAACGAGATTGGTAAGCCAATTCGTGATGAGCTAGTTGAAGTGACAAATATCTACAACGTTATTATTGCACATAGTGGTAGAGACAAGTTAAATGTACTTAAGAAATATGGATGTACCCTTGGACTTAGGATAAGCTCTATGGCTGTTAAAAGAGTTTTCATCGACAAGTGGGTTAATGTCATTAGGCGTTTTCCTGACATTGTTGATATTTTAATCTTCACATTAGCCCTCATAGATACAGGTACCATATTACATGATCCAAGGCGTCTAACGTACTACAGAGTTTCTAGCACAAGCGCCAGTAGCGTTAGAATGATTAGCAGTCCAGTAAGTCGCTTCGATAAAGCCATGAATAACGCTATTAGACATGCCTTGGCTAGGCATATGCTGATACTCCTAGCTGAGAAGCTAGGATTAAGCAATTATATCAAATACGACGAGGCCACAATCATTGGTGGTATTTATGGAAATTGGGGTAGGTGGCTAAGTAGAGCGATTATTGACCTAGTTAATTGCAAATCTATGACTTGTATCGGCTCGGTGATTCTTGGCTTAACATATTTGGTAAATCCTTGGCTTGCTAAGAGGCTAATATTTATATTACACTAGGGTATTCGATGTATTATGGGGCTTAAGGCTCTGATGATGCTTGGGTATTATGAAGGCGGTGGATTTACAACAGTAGTCAATAATTTGAGTAAGTATTTAACTGCGCTAGGGGTTGAGGTTACGGTAGCGGCTAGAGTCGTAAGGATTGAGCCACCAAAGTATGTAAGTCTCATCAAGCTAAAGCCAGAGGATTTACCAGTTGAAGGTAAGTATTATGATGTTATTCACATACACACATCATACCCATACACTAAAGTTGCTGTTGAGCATAATACACGTAACCTGGTCTTCACATGGCATGGCTATACACCAACAATTTACGTACCCGGCATTAGAAATAAGGTCATAAACTTAGGCTTAAGATACGCATACAGGAGACTATTACCTAAGATACGCTTTATAACTTCGGTCTCTAACTACGCAAATAATCAATTAAGCAGGCTATTTGGTGTATCGGGTAGGGTTGTCCCTAATGGTGTTGATCTTGAGTTATTTAAACCATGTTCCAGAGAATCTCGTAAAAGAGCTTCTGATAGATACCCAATTATTTTGAATTTAACAGCATATAATAACCTTAAAGGTAGAGATATATTAATTAAAAGTTTTAAGGTTATTAAACGTAAATACAGTAAGGCAATTTTGATAGCTGTAGGTATAGGTAGTGGCTTAAATGACGTAATTAATCTGAATCCTGTACCACATAGTGAGGTCCCTAAACTATACTGTAATGCGGACTTCTATTTGCTAACATCGAAACATGAAAGCTTTGGCTTACCAATAATTGAAGCATTTGCCACCGGCACCCCAGTCATAGCCTATGATAGGGATGATGCCAGGCGTGAGCATATATTAAGCTCGGGTGGCGGATTATTATTTAACAACAATGAATCGCTTCTGAAGGCTGTTGACGCAGTTTTAAGTAATTGGGACACGTACTCGTTAAAAGGTATTGAGTACGCTAAGAAATTCGACTGGAGAGATATAGCTAGGAAGTACCTTAATGTATATGAAGAAGTGCTAACAAGTAAGGAAACTTAGGTGACTATTGCATCCTAAGCTATTGACTGCTAATATACTATGGAAGATTAGCCTTAGAAGGTGGTATAATGCATAAGTTGCTTAGGTATTTAATTGATACATAGTGTCGATCTTGGCGTATTAGGGTAAAGACAAAAAATGTCTGTTAAAATTGAAAAAGATGCTATTACTAAAAACTAAGGTGATAAATCATGACTTCGATCTTAGTGGTTAGCGAGCGTTACTGGCCTGATGGAAGTGGTGCTGAATTAGCCTCCCATTTAATTATTGATATACTTCGAAGAGAGAAGACACTGAAGATTACTGTGATTACAGGTTCTAAGAATCCAATGAGACTTCCTGGTGTGAGGTACATTTACGAACCTTTACTGTCTGCGGAGAGTAAATCCCTTCCTCTCTTATGGTTAAACACAAACAAACTTATTAAGAGAGAAGAATTTAGAAAAATTCTTCAAGAGAGTGATGTAGTATATGTACCCGGCTTTATGTTTTCTATAATACCATATGTTAAGAGCATGGGTAAGAGGGTAGTGGTTCATCTTCACAATTATGTTCCAGTATCTTATACAGCGGTTATATTGGCACCATATGAAGAGCATAAACATAAAATTGTATATGATAATATAAGACTAGAGTGCATGAGAGATGTCAAGCATTGCATTGGTGTAAGCTTATTATGGTGGTTACCGATGTTGATAAAGAAGTGGGTGTCTCAGGCGGATAAGATTATATGCGTATCCAAAAGACAAGCCGATATAATCACTGATTTGGCACCTGAACTGGCAGGTAAAGTAGAAGTGGTGTATAATCCATTACCGCCAGAACTAATAAATGCAAATATAAATAAGGAAATCAATGATGTACCTACATTTCTCTATATTGGTGGTGATGCCTACATTAAGGGCTTTCATATAGTTATGTCAATAATTAAAGGATGGCGTTCAAAGGCTCACTTCATACTAACTGGTATCAATAATAGGGAAATCATAAATGTACTAAGTAAGCTTAACGATAAGGATAGGAAAATCGAGATATATCCTCGGCTAAATCGTGATAAGGTGATCAAGCTTCACAGCAGATCTTGGGCGTTTTTATTTCCATCAGTAGTTGAGGAAACGTTTGGGTATGCGGTTATTGAGGCTGCCTTATCTAAGACTGTTCCTATAGCTTTTCGGGTTGGTGGTGTGGGCGAAGTAGTTGAAGGGACGGTTATAGAGAACTTTGTAATCAATGTCTATGACATTAATCAATTTGTTAAGAAGATGGCCTTTATTTCACGCCTTAGTCCAAGTGAAGTAATAGCTTTGGGTGGTAGGATTCGTGATGATGTACTTAGAAAGTTTAACATGGAAGTTATCAGGAATAGGCTTATTAAGATATTTAAACAATGATGAAAGCATCATGAAGATTAAAACCATAGACCATAGTTATTTAAAATTCATTTTATTACTTATATTAATGGCTGTCTTCGATTATTTTGAATTTATTTCAATAAATCCTTTCAACTATGGTTTGATTTTAACAAGAATCATCCTTATACTGCAGTACATACCCATTACCATATTTAACATTAATTTGTTCAGAAAGGGTATTCAATATGCGACTCAAAATGAGATCTATCTTATATTCTCGTTATTTATAGCATTAAATGCAATATATATAAGCGGATTATTTCACAGCGGTGTTTATTATGTTCTATTTACAAATGCCCCTATTATCCCATCTATGAGGACATCGGCGGCGATAATGATGTTAAATAATGGTCATATAGATATGATTGATCCGCATTACCTTTTCCCATCGGAATACATTATAGTGTGGCTGATTAGCAAAACCACTGGTCTCAGTGCTAGTGTATCCTATGTTATTGTCTTCGGGTTCATGAAAATGCTGCTCTGGGTCTCCATATTGTTGATACTAGTGAAAATCTTTCCCATACGTACTGTTAATGAAAATCGACCAAATAGTTATACTTCGCTATATTATAAATTTTTATTTATAATCATGGTACTGTTATTCATATTTAAACCAACTGGGTTCTATTTGGGCGAATTCACGATAGCTGATCCCCTCTTTTTATTATTAGCTGTTACCATGATTAAAAAAGGTTTGAATAAAAACATTCTTTCGTATGCAGATGGAATTATTTTACTATTGATTGCATTAGGGATATTAATTAATTCGATAAGAGACGTGATAGCATTGCTTACGGTTTCCATATTTTTAGTCCTGTACGTATTGATTGCCAGGAAGGATTTAGGACTTGTGAAGTATGTTTTCTATCTGGCGATAATTCTCTCTCTGGCTAGGCTTATATACTTTGGGACGCAGTATCTGATTGGCTATGTAGGTTACGTTGATTACTTGTACAATGCATTACTCACCGCCCTAACTATTGGCTTCAGTGTAAAGAGACCACCGCTTCATACAATAATTCTAGCACCGTCAAATATCATCGATAAAGTTCTCAACTTTGCGGGGTCATTAGATATATTTATATTATTAATAATAATTGGATTATTATCCCTAATAGGAACCTACAGATCATTAAAGGAGAAAAATAATAGACTACTAGCAGGATTCGCCTTAAGCATATTTCTATCGTTCATGGTGGTAAGCGGCGTTGCGGCATTGGCATACATAACTAATATATCAGGCTATTTCAATCTTGACTTTGAAACATTCTTCTCACTTATGCCTTACATGTATATAATCCCATTACTGTACGTGTTATTAATGGAAATGAATAATAAATATGAACTTAAGTACAGTAACTCATTTACATACAAATTTATTGTAAGCATTTTAATATTTACCATAGTCTTTAGTTCCTTATTTTCCACCTTTGGATTAGCTAACAGAAGCATCATCAGATCACAAACAGACCTAAGCATGATTCATAATAACCCAGATGCCGCAACACTTCAAGCTAATCAATTATACATGTTTATTACTGAGTATTACAGTAAGAATAATATATACATTGGCAATTCAGAGTTTTTACAACTTTACTTAACATTGCCATTAACATACAGAGAAATAATATCTATCAATTATGCTTATTCATGTAACTTAAGTATGGATAATAATTTAATTTATTATGATCAGATATTTTATATATTTTTAATAAATAATAATTATATTCTTTGCAGTTTAAATGTTACATTACCTTATTAATAAAGTTTAAAATATAGTAAGATTCAGGCATTAAAATGCGTATTGCATTAATCCATGACAGTTTAAATGCTTGCGGCGGCGCGGAAAGACTTTCACTTGCCTTTGCTAAGGCATTGAAGGAGGGTGGGCATTCAGTGGATCTGTATGTGATGGAGAAGACTATGTGGGATAGAGTTGAAAAGTTAACATCGTACAACCGTAATGTAATCGATAATGAATATGTGCTGTATCCCTATGGAATAGTACCCTCTATATATAGTAGATTTCTGAGCTGGCTTTTAAGGGATGTTGCAGGGATTCATGATGTTAGGAGACGTAGGTATGATGTTGTTGTTGCAACTAAGCAGATCCTTGTACCCACATTTGTTGATGTTCTTTACATGCATTTTCCTGATTTCGTACCTGGGTTCGAGTACTTGTACTACCCAGATAGGTACATGTACAATACAGCATTAAGGATATATTCAAGGCCTGCGGAACTATTGAGTAGATTGTTAATATCGTTGTTTAAAAACATGGAGTATAAACCAATGATCCTCACTAACTCCAGGTTTAGTGCATCAATGATAAGTAGGTTCCTAGGAGTTAATGGGTTAGTTGTTTATCCACCTGTTAATGTGGAGGAGTATTTACCGTTATCGCGAAATAGGGATAGGGATAATATTGTTTTGGTGATAGGTAGGATAGAGCCGGCTAAAAACATCGCTTCGGTGCCGTTTATCGCGGAGAAGGTTAAGAATGGTAGATTCGTGATAATAGGTTCAATTGGGTCATACAGTTACTATAGGCACCTTGTTAGGCTAATTAAGTCCCTCAGTGTTGAGGATAGGGTTAGGATTTTACCTAATGCCAGCGAGTGGCAGAAAATCGAACTCTTAAGAAGAGCAAAAGTGTACCTGCATCCAATGAAATACGAGCACTTTGGCATCTCCGTAGTTGAGGCAATGGCAGCAGGCCTCGTTCCTGTGGTTCATAAAAGTGGAGGCCCTTGGACAGACATAGTAGAGTTCGGTAAGTACGGCTTTGGCTTTAAGGATACGGAGGAAGCCTCCAACTATATCGAAGACATCATTAAGCTAAGTGAGAACGAGCTAGAAAGTCTTAGAGCTAAGTATGTAGCAAAAGCAACTATATTCAGCTACAAACGATTTAGCTATTATGTTGGCAAACTTATAGACATTATGTCAAAGCATGGATAGAGTATTCTTCGTGTTATTTCTATAATATAATTAATATAAATATCGTTCATTGACTTCTATGATGATTACGCTGCTTAATGCTTTGAGGAAATTCTCTCACTTAGCGGTAGGCTTAGGGTTATTTATAATGACTATTGCAATGAGTTGATGAGGCTTGTGAACGTTGCATGCAAGCCCATTGTACTGTAAGGAGTTTCATTTCGATTCATTTAAGTATAATTTAAATAATGTTATTAAATCCGTTAGCCAAGAATGAGAATAACCCTTATACATGATTCGTTAAATAATGGTGAAGGAGCCGAGAGACTTGCGATTTATATGGCCAAAGCTCTTAGCGAATCCGGCTACAATACTTACCTCATAACTGCAGAGAAGACGAATTGGCGTAGATTAAGGGACATTATGAGTGATGATGTGGAAAGTTACTTTAAAGGTGAAATAATAATACCTTACCTGAAACTCCCTCTATCACTATATGATGGGCTTAATGCATGGCTTATTAGGGATATAATAACCTTCTCATTAAAGGTAAGAAGGCATTATGATTTAACCATAAGTATTAAACAATATAGGATACCTATGCTCTCCCTGTAGTTAATAAGAAGAGCAATTCCTGGGGCAATATAGTTAAGTTCGGGAAACACAGACTAGGTGTGATGGCTACCATTTATAATTAAAAGTTTCTTAATTATAAAATAGTAAATTTATACTTAATATCATTCTTTAAATTCAATGAATATCTTAGTAAGCATCCCAACACCACCAAGACAACCCCTTCATTAACTACACGATAGGGTAATCCCAAGAGAACTACGGCTTCTCCATCATCTACTCAGTCATTTATCTTCTACTTCATATTAAGAATCTTATTCAGGGATATTTAAAGTCTAGTCATTAGAGCTGTAATGAATCACCTATACAGAAGATATAGCTCATTTTTCTCTAGTCGTCCTGTTTTCGGATCTACCCTGAACCCCGGCTTCTCTAGTGCGGTTATGCCCAGCAACAAGTTTGGGGTCTGGCCAGGTCTCAACATCTCCGTGGGTTACGGAGCCCTCCACCATAACCCAGCCGCCACCGTACCTAACCTTGATAGTCTTACCGTCGGGAACCTCCTAACCCTCTCATACCTAAACTCTATACCTAGCTCCCGAACCCTATCGGGAACAGTAATAACATCCTCATAGAAGCCAGTATCAATTAACGCCTTTAGCTTAACATTACCCCTAGGGCCATGTACCTCCACATTAACAACCACAGAACCCACGGCGCATCATGTCAATCTCTCCTTAAAAACTTATTAAATCAATACGCCAGTAAACCGACCTACCCATCTCGTTGGCCGCAATGACGTCAAGACTTAACCTTAGGGTGATCAAATGTGAATTAGGTCGGTTCATCATCAACAGTGGTCTCATACTCCCTGACCATCCACGTGATGATGAGCGGAGACCACATGGATGAGATGGTGAGAGACGGTAATAACCCTATATCCTTGGGGCATTCTTATCAATGCTACGGATCATACACTTAACGAACCTACTGGTAGCTTAGTGATAACAGCGGTACCGTTGGCCATGGTCTCAACTATTGCGATGCCAGATCCTTCAAAGAATGTAGTTAAGTTTAGGTATACCTTTGAAATGGCAAATTACCTTCAATCAAGCATTTTAAGGATTCAACTAAGGAAATGCTAAATCGCATTATACAGAGACCTTGGCAGTGGAGGATGGGAAGTTTCCCATCCGTAAGGTTTTAGGGTAGTTTACTAAACGCTAATTGCCAAGTATGACTATGCATATGGCGTTTTGAGGAAATTATACTTGAGGAAGCTATCTAATGTTATCCTTATACCTAATATAAGTGAAGAAGAAAAGAGGGGATTGCTGGAGTAATATTTAAAAATAGGTGATAGGTATAGGCAATACGCTGAAATATGTCGTGTAGTATTAATCTTAAATTCTTAAGGAGATTTGCTTTTAATCTGTTATTTAACCATTTAGACAATTTTATTTCCATAGAGTCGCCTAATGATTCTTTCCTTTGGATTAAGTATAGGCTTAGGATTCTAGAGCTTGTTGTTACCAATTTTAGACAGGCGGTGCATCTATTTAAAAGGCCATTATTATCATCATTTAGACTAATCTTTACTAATCCTCCTTGGACAATAGAGTACCGTGATGGTCATGTCTTTACTAGTTCTGATCCTTATAAACTCTATGATTTAAGGTCAAGACCTTATGCTGAGTTCATAGTTAATTACGGCGGTAAAAGAATTAAATTAATACATGCCGAAAGAGGAGATACTGAGGGGTTTTATCAATAAAGCTTATTCATGGCTTCCCGTAAAGGGTAAGGTTGTGCTTGATGTTGGGGGCAAACATATGTGATAGCTCCATATTCTTTGCATTAAATGGCGCAGCACATGTATATGCTTTTGAGGTTTTACCAAGTACTGCAGAGGTTTGTGAAGAGAATGTTAAAATAAATGGATTACAAGATAAAATAACGGTCTTTAACATAGGATTGGGAAGGCCTAGAAAGGTAAAGATACCTCCTAATCTTAACGCTGGTGGTGATTTTCAGCTTCGTGATAACATTATTAATAACGATAATTATGTATATGTTGATATATTATCGCTAGATCAAATAGTTGATAGGCTGAAAATAAAGAACGCGGTTATGAAGATTGATTGCGAAGGCTGTGAGTATGAGGTTTTCAAATACGCATCTTCTGATTCTATATTCAGGTTTACACATATTATGGGTGAATATCATTATGGACCATTACCACTAAAGCAAATTTTTACAAGCATTGGCTATAAATTTGAGGAATCTAAGCCTCTACCCTTCTATGATCCCTATAGAATACCTTCATATTTTGCTACAGGTATTTTTAAAGCTTATAAGTGATTATTTATGAAAAGGCCTAGGATTCTTTATATATGTGACCTTAATCTAAGGAACGGTGGTGCTCAAAGGATTACGTTTGATACCTTAGAGTGTTTAAGCAGATATTTTAATTTTGTTATTTATACCGATAGCGATATACCGGATGATTCCCTAAAGTTATTGAATAAACTTAATATACCGTATATCATAGATCACTCACTTAATGAAGATACCATAACTCATGTGATTCATGACTATAATATTGATTCATTATTAATTCAATGGGAAAACATTAGATGGTTAACATTGGCTGCATCGCTTACTAGTAAATTAAGTATAAGAAGTATAGCGTTAGTTCATGAATTACCATATATACACACACCCACATCAAAGTTCATAAAGAACTTTAAGGCGTTAGTGCTGTTGAAGTTATTTAAGGATTATTTAAAAGGCAATTTATATGGCATAAAGACCTTGCATGCTATTTTAAACGTAGGTAAGGCCGTGAAGAAGATGACAACACTCATATGCGTTGGTGATGCATCGAGGTATTATTATAAAAGATATTTAGGTGTAGACTGCACTCGTATAATGCCAGGTGTCACAATACCAGGAGAGAAATTGATGCGGAGTAATGGATACTATAATACGTTTAGTTATGATGTAATTTTTATGTCAGCTAGACATGAGCCTGAGAAGGGTATTTTCGATGTAGTGAAGATTGTGAAGGAGATGATGAGAAGGGATTTAAGAGTCGCGATAATGGGTAAATTTCTGTTTCGTAATGTAGAGAGTAAGTTTTATTCGCTTCTAAGGAAATATCACTTAAAGGATGACTTTGAAGTACTTGGGTTTGTTGCTGAAAGTGCTAAGTATTCAGTATTAAGGAGATCTAAGGTATTTCTTTACCCATCCAGTAAGGATGTCTTCTCAATATCATTAGCTGAAGCATTAGCTATGGGCACACCGGTAGTAGTTCATGATTTACCATTTACAAGGATGTATAACATAGGTGGGGTTTATAAAGTTAAGTATAAAGACATTAAAGGAATGGCTCAGAAAGTTAGGGAAATTATTGAATTGTCGGAAAAATATCCTGACAAATATTTAGCCTTACGTAAGCAAGTGTCGGAATATGTAAGGAAGACGTTTACATTAGAAAGAACATGCAGCGAATTGAGGGAAGTTATAGATAAAGCATTGAGGGAATAGATATGAAGATTCTTGTAGGTATCCCTACTTATAATAATTCAAGGTCTAACTACTCAATTCGGCAAACCCTTGAAGCTTTAAGTAATCAGACCATAAAGGATTTCTATGTACTAATTGTTTATAAACCTAGCCCTGGAGATAGGACGCTAGATGTTGTCAGTGAGTTTAAAGATAGGCTGGATATTGAGGTTAAGATCCAAAGTTACGGCTTCTTTGAAGAGGCCATGAACATTATATTTGAGACCTCTAAAGATTACGACATAACATTGACGACTGATGACGATGCAATACCATCAGAAACATGGATTAATGAACACGTAATATTCCATAAGAATCATGATAGAATAGCAATCGTTCATGGAATTACTATACCCGCTACTCACTACTGCTATGAACACTTAAGAACAGTTAAATTATTAATTAATTATTATAAACCATTAATTAAACTAATGGTTAATTATAGTAATTTTATCATTAATGACATAGGTTTATTAACATGTAAAGGTAAGGAGCCATTTAACGGAAATGCTAATACTCATGATTACGAATTAGATATAGGAATCAGAGGCGTGAATATGAGCTTTAAATCCGGACCATATATAGATGGGTTCTCTTTACCAGGTTATACAATAAGAGGAATATGTAATGAGCAATTACTAGCTCTTCATTATCTTAAACAGGGCTTTAATGCGGCATCATTCAATGGTGGCGCTGTAAGGCACTTAGAGAGGGAATCATTATCTAGACCTAAGGATCCTAGAACCGCAGGAATAGAAGAGTATCTACTCCCATATAGTGTTCATTACTATGGCTTCAAAATAAATATGAGGAAACTAAAGCTATATTATAATTTAGTAAGACTTTATAGTAAAATTAGAAAGACGCCTCTTTCAAAAGCATACAGAGCTGGATTGGAATTAGCCATTGAAGCGATAGAGAATAATTACGAGCCAAAGGAAATAAGAAGCAGACTTATTGAATTTTTAAGCGAGAGACAATAGGTTTATGAATTTTAGGGTGGAATGCTAAGAATGAGGATAGTAAAATCGCTAAGACAAGAACCGTATATTATATTAGGATGGGGGGTGCCTGTTAGGTTGTTGGTGTTTCAGGTTATTCGTGCTTCACTTTCCATTTGATTATGGTTTTGTTACCGTGAATCACAATGGTCTTAGGTTAAGGTTTTACGTTCACTATGAGGCATTTCAAGTAATAGATGAATTACTGTTATTGAATCGATATGTGGAGGCCTTTAGGTTAAAGCCGTGTGTGGTGGTTGACGTGGGTGCTCATGTGGGCGCCTTCACAATACCCATGGCTAAAGGCATAATGCAATCATGCGGTAAAGGCCTAGTTATGGCCATAGAGCCAGTATCCATAAACTACCGTGCACTGGTTAACAATATTAAAGTCAATGATGTTGAGAATGTTGTATTACCGGTTAAGGTTGCCGTTGACGTTAAGCGGGGTGTTGAAGAGCTTGGTTGGGTTAATGTGAGGGAGCGTGTGGGTTTATAGTGGTTCGTTATGATGGGGGTATTAAAGGTGGATTTCACGTGCTTTTAAAGGCCCTGAAGCTCTTGGGTAAGTCGAGGTGGTTCAAGTCTTCGCGTTCTATTCTTAATTTCATTGATGAATTTTGTAAATAATGTGGTTACCTTAGGGAGGGTACCAAGTAGGGGAGTCCTTAGTTAATGTTTATTCAAGGGTTCATGTAACGATAATACCAAGCCTTTACGAGGTTGTTGAAAAGATAAGGGCTATGTATAATATGTGGTTTCGGTATAGGGATGTTTATGGCAAGTTAATCATTATTTTCAGGGAGATTTCTCGAAAATTTGATATAACGTTAATTTTTAAAACTCTTTCATTATTAAATTAGTAGGGTTTAATTATGTTATGGTTTAGGAAACTTAAGATTGCTTTGTTTAATATGTTTAGGAAGCTTAGGGTTGCTTTGACTATTCGTTATGTATTTAATAACTGGTTTTTACTATTGATTAAGTATGCCTTAACTAGGCTTGGCTTTAACGTTAAGCTTGTGGCTAGGGTTGGTGATTGCGTTTTTGAGTTGAGACCTGAGACCTTTGAGATGTTTGCCATTAGTGTTTCACATGGATTGGTTAAATCCGTTGGGTGTGTTGGTGGTAGGTTGTTTGTGAATGGGGTTGAGGTTGATAGTATTGATGATGTATTTCGTAACGTGGAGACTTGGGCTAAGATGTTCGGTTGGGTCTATGATTTAACCAATGGCTTTTGGTTTAAAGATGGTGTAAGATTTAGGCATATGTATTGGTTGATCCTTGAGGTTTTTGATTATGGTACTTACGAGCCGTTGAATGTTAATGGTAGGGTTGTTATTGATGTTGGTGCCTATATAGGGGACTCAGCCATCTACTTCGCATACAAGGGCGCAAAGAGGGTGATTGCAATTGAGCCTCATCCTGGAGCCTTTGCCGAAATGCTTGATAACATTAAATTAAATAACCTTGAGGGTGTGGTTGTTCCGGTTAATGATGGCTTGGCTAGTAGGCCGGGCAGGATATGCATCAAGGAGGTTGGTGTTGAAGATACCTTTAACACATACCACAGACCTGGCGATTGTCCCATTGCTGTCCCGGCGGTGACACTTGGTGAGTTAATTGATAAGTTCGGTGTTGATCCTAATGATGCCGTGCTTAAGATGGATTGCGAGGGCTGTGAGTACGATGTGATACTGAATGATTATGAACACGTTAGGTTATTCAGGGAGTTAATCCTCGAATATCACTTAAAGCCTGTTAATAAGTCATTAAATGACTTACTGAATGTGCTAAGCAGAGACTATGAATGCGATGTGTATTGTCGCAAAGACAACGGGATCATGCACTGCATTAGGAAATAAATTAGCATTCATTGTGTTTCTGGTTGCTTTAACATGGTCTCCAAAATCATGATTCGTCTTGTGCGTTGTGGTGTTTTGGGGTACTCACTGGGTGCCCTCACTGGGGCTACTCATTTGCTGGGTGGGCGCCAGCTGGTGTTTTCGCCTCGTTTTCACAACCCTATTCTCCAGTGGGGTTCGTTTTCATGCAGCTTCTTTCTGGTCTCGCCTACTTATGGAGGAGCTCGGCGTTATCTCAGTATTAAAGGCATTCGCCACATCCTTACCTGGGTACGGTCTCACCAACCCACCAATCCTCTGAAGTGTCCTGGTCTCGCTCTTACCACCTAAAGCCACAACTAGAGACCTAGGGGGTGGTGGGTGTAAACCCTCATCAGCCGGTGTTGTAGCCACTAACACTTCCGCGTTACCATCCCTAACCGCGTTAAATATAGTCTCATGCTCGCTACCCTTAACCACGCCCGTAACCAACGCCACCTTATCCCACTTGACACGTGCTATCTCGTGCAACGCCTCGGCATGCTTCACGAGACTGGTTAGAACTAGGACTGGTTTAGGGCTTGTTCTATAAGCCCCATAATAAACCCATTCCCCCACTGCTAGGCACCTCCTAACACTGGCAAAAGCCCTGGTAGCATTACCCCCATACCCTAGGTGGTTATTACCTGGTGCTGTGGCTCGTGTGCTGGGTGAGAGGTGTTGTTCTTAGTGTTGTAGTGTGTTTATTGCGTCTTTCGTGGTTTTTCTTAGCTCGTTCTCGTCACCATCTACTTCCCCGAGTTCGTCTAGGTCTGTGTTGTATGTTGCTGTGCCGTGCCTTGTGTAGATCCTTACTCTGTGTGTGAGTAGTTTTAGTGCTTTTTCGTAATTGAGCCTTGTGGTGTCGATTGTGTGGTATGGCGCTATTCCGAAGCTTTCGGCAAGTGCTGCGTTTGCGCCTATTTTGGGCTCCTCGTTGTTAATTATTGCCCTTATTATTGACGGAATCTGCGTTAAGCTTATAAATGGTCCCACCTGCTTTGGCGGCTTAACCCAGCTGGGCCATTTAACCCACAGTGGAACCCTAAGTAATCCATCTCTCAAGAAGTATCCATGACCTAAGCCGCCATCACCAAGTAGCTCGCCGTGATCCGAGGTAACGATTACCAGTGAATCATCTAAGTATGGCTTAAGCGCCATAATAATCTCCACAGCTCTCTTAACGGCATAAGCTGCATGCCTTGGATAACTCTTCCTTAATTCCTCCACAACTGGGTCATCCGTACCATTATTAATTATCCACTTTGCAATAGTCTCATTATACAACTTATCATTAAGGTCATTGCGTAAGTACGGGCTATGAGCCTCCATAATATTTATAAGTAGAAAGAATGGCTGTGAGAACTTAGCATTCTTTAAAATCTTAATTACCTGGCTAGAGCCCTTTTCCATGGTTAAATCATGTATACCTAACCAATTCCCCAACCTAAGAAACTGACGGTATGCATGCATCATCTTATTTAAAAGGTAGTATACTAAGCCGGTGATAGCATCACGTAATTCACCCCTCCTAATCAAATCTAAGAACATTCTAACCTTATCCCCATTATAAACATCATTCAATAACTCAAGGAAACGTCTTTGATTAATTAACTGATTGAGAGAAACGGCAAAGACTACAAAGGGCGAAGTTAAGATAACATCATCAGCAGCAAACCCGAAGACCTTCGTGACGTATGGATTCGCCGTTATTATCCTAGTCTCATATCCCTCATCCTTCAACTCGCCAATTATTCCGTAGTTCAACTGACCCATCCTGACCCTCGCAATGTTTGCGAGCTCCTCGTTTGTCCTTGCGCCCCTTGATTCGTGTATTTCGTGTTGGCTTGGGTACATGCCAGTGATTAGGCTTGCGTGGCTTGGTAGCGTCCATGGTGCCGGCGCTATGGCATTCCCATACCTAACGAAGCCCAGCTCCCTAAGTGCCTCTAAACCGCTTGAGTAGTCCTCCCTTAGTGTGTCGATGATTAGTATTATTATGTTTGGTTTCTTCATAGCTGTTTCACATGTAGCCGTACCTCCTGAGCAGCTCCATTATCCCCTCCTTATCCTGAGCCCTACCCACACGCTCGGGCGTGTTCTCTAGGTCTTGTTCCCAGGCTGGTTTATCGCCGGTTGGCTTTGTCTCGAACTTATCATCGATGCTTCTGTAGCCTCTGTAGTATAGTGGGTTGATTGGTAGTTTATTGCTCAGTGCGTAGTCCCAGACATCCCTCTCGGTGAATTGCAGTATTGGGTGGACCCTAATGTGTAGTGGTTTTTCGCGTCTGCTGAAGAATACTTCGCCAGACCTGGCTGGGTTTTCGTCCCATCTAATACCGACGAAGACTCCGTCGTAGCCTCCCTCGCCTATGAATTCGAGGAGTGGCACGGTCTTTAGTAGGTGGTTTGCGGCTACGTTATTTAAGCTATAGGTGAACTCGGGCTTGCCCCAACCAATCCTGAGCAACTCCTCCCTATCCCTGGGGTCGAGTGATTCGACCTTAACCACATCACCGTACCTGTAACCCCTGAGTCTCTCATTACCCTTGAAATAAAGCCTCAGGCCCCATTCCTCGGCTACCTTCTTCACGAATTCGAGTGTTTCCTCGAAGTGCATGTAGTGGTCTATGAAGACCACGTCAAAGCCCTTACCAAGCCTACCAGCCACGCTCCTAACCAGGTGAAGAACCACTGTACTATCCTTGCCGCCGCTCCAAACAACAAGCGGTCTCCTAAATGTCTCCAGGGCAGCCTCGACGACGGTCTCGGCAACCTTAACCTTAAAGCCCAGCGGCATCAAATCAACCCTACGCTTAGGTATAGCCCTCTCCAGTAGTGCGTTTATGTAGTCCTCGGGGCTCAACCCAAGTGAGTCGGCCAACTCTAAAATCCTCTTGGCGATGGAACCGCTGAGGCATAGTGAATTAGACATTAGTGGTGGAGTTGCATCTAACATTATTAAGCATTATGGGGTAGGGGGTGGGCTTGGGTCATGGGTATGGCGTTTCCTATTGCTTTTGTGTTGTTTCTTGTTTTATTAGTGCTTCGTATATTTTTCCTAGTAGGTCGTAGAGGTTGTCGATCCTCTTATTGGTCTCGTCAATCCTCCTATTTATGCTCTCCCTCATCTCGTTCATGCCCTTACCCAACTCATCAATCCTCCTATTTACCTCATCAATCCTCTTATTCGTCTCTTCTATTTTCCTGCTCAGTGCATCGTTTACCGCATTAATCCTATTGTTCAACGCCTCATAATTCCTACCCACCAAATCATAGAGAGCATCAATCCTCTTGCTTAATGAGTCATTTATTGCATCTATCCTCTTATTCGTCTCGGTTACATCCTTCCTAATCTCCTGAAACAAACCAAGCATCAACACAACCAAATCCTCAGTGGTTAGCTTCCTACCCTCACCAACCTTCCTCAAGACAGCCTCCAAAGCCTTATCAATGGCAGAAGCTACTATCGACTCTACCATCAAGACAAAAACTAATCCAAGCATTAATAAGGCTTTAGTTCACGCCCCACAAACACCCAAATCACACAAATCAAATACTTCATATAACTAAGCCTCGTTTGTTGACTTTAGTGGTGATTCCTCAATTTATAAAACCAATCTGCCTAATGATTGGTCCTCGTAAGCACCTAACTCGGTGCATCCGTGACGCATTGTTTACGAGACTTGGGTTCTGTATTAAGGTTATGGGTGCGTGTGGTTGGTTTCGGTAACCCAGAACTTAGGAGACTCTTCTCTGTGGCTAGCACGTTGCACCAGAATTTCTACGAGAATTGGCTAAGTGGGGATGTGGTTAAGGATTACGCGGAGGACGTGAAGCAGTTAATTGGTGAGCTCAGGAAGCTAGTGCGCCAGTAGTTAGGAAACCTAGGGTTTACATGCCGTTTCATAATATTTGAGGCACCTAGAAGGGCTCATGTATCGCAAGTTTTATTTATAGAGATGAGACAACATTTCATGATATGGATACCTTAGTTTCGTTAGAGCTATTTCTGCCTAGGAGGATTGTGGAGAGGTTGAGGGAGGAGGCAGAGAAGGCTGGGACCTCGGAGGAGGAGCTACTAGTCGAAGTCTTGTCGGAGAGGTTTGGTGAAAGGCTTGACCCTGATACGGAGATTGAGATGCATTTAAGGCTGTCTGAGAAGGAGTTGATGGAGGCAGAGGAATTTTTGAGGAAGGGGGACCTCGTACAGGCATCGGAGAAGGCCTGGGGTGCTGCGGCCCAGATTGTTAAGGCTGTGGCGGCTAGGGAGGGTAAGGAGCTCAGGAGCCATGCGGAGCTTTGGAGATTTGTCGATGAGGTAGCCAGGAGGTTAAACGATGTTGAGCTAAGGCGCCTATGGCGAACCGCTAATGCACTTCACCAGAATTTCTACGAAAACTGGATGCCGCCGGATGACGTGAAGTACGCCATAGAGGATGTTAAGGAGTTTATTGAGAAATTGAGAAAACTCCTGCAACAATAAGGTTTCAAGGCACATTAACTATGTGGTTCCTATGGGTTACAGCGATTTGTGTAATGCCCTCTGTGAGGCGTTGCGCCTAACGGCGTAATGTTGCCCATTTTCGTAGGCCCTGGCTTTCTATCGTGAGATTACGGTTGAATTTCCTAAACACGGTTATTACCTTGGGTGTTTCCTGAGGAGGATTGCCAAGAATCCCGCGGTTAATGCGGCCCAGTATATTGGGTGTGGTGCTATTGTTATGGGCATTGTGATTGAGGCACCATCGTAACTGAGACTTAGTGATCCAACGCCTATGAATACCGGTTCGTAATTGGCCACTAGGTGGTAAGCCCTGATCACGTAATCAATAACCCCGTAGATTATTAACGGGTATGCCAGGTAGGTTAGGGATGCCGTGAGCAGTGCATGGCCAACTCTTGGTGTGCCTCTCAATGTTAAGTATACACTCTGGGCCATTGTTATTATCAAGTACGCCCTATAGGCCTCAAGCACAGCCGAGATTAGGTAGGAGATCCTCAGTGTAGTGCCTAGTAAAGATGCGGTGAATTGGAAGGGTGATGTCTCGATTATGAGGAGGCCGCCGAAGTCGTAAACCCACCAGTAAAGGGGTAGGGCAACCACGGCTAGGTTGAGGGCAATAACCGCAAGGGTTATTGGGTACCTAACCCTCATGGTCTCACCCTAATCCTCACCACGGTAGACCCGACCTTCGCCACAACCACGGCGTAGGTGCTAAAGGCCTCTGTGGCATTGATCACCCTAAGCTCAAGGACCCCAACGCCGCCAGGCATCACCTCAACCTGCCTCACTAGGTATAGGTAGCCATTGGTTATGTTCAACACGGTCAGCGTTACATTGAGCAGGTTCCTAATCGGTACCTCAACTACCACAGGCTCTAAACCCACGCTATTCGTCACCCTAAACACATCCGTCAACTCAACACCCATAACCCCAAGGCTTACATTAACTAACTGATTAACCAGGTTAGGGGTGCCTGTGATTACTAGATTAGCAACGCCACTACCCATTGGCGGCAACGTAACGGCATTGGCTAGGTAAACACCTGGAGCCGTTATGTTCATTATGATTAACGAGAGGTTGGTTGGGTTCTCTATTGTGAAACTAATCACCGTAAACCCACCAGCGAATTCCCTACCGAGCACGAATTCCCTCGTTACATTAAACCCATCAATCCCAAGCACCATGACAGCATCCTCATTACCCATTTCAATGCCCCTCAACAGCCCACCTAAGTCGTTCACACTCAACGTTAGCTCCGTCACCCCAGGCGGTAGCGCTTGCGGCTTCGTTAATTCCACATATGGGCCCTCCACATCATAAACAATCACCGTGGTATCCAGGGGGTTATGCACAGGTATCGCCACGAGGCATCTACCCACACTCATTAGCGATAAGGAGCCGTTGGTGCTAAGCCTGAACTCGCCATTAATGACTAACCCTCCCAACCCTATTGTGGCGTTGATGAGACTTAGGTTGGATAAGGAACTCGGGTTCTCGACCTTAACAAGGGCTATCGCCTCACCGTTGGGTGGTACGACTACGGGCTTAACGAGGCTTAAGCCCGGCGCCGTAATATTCATTATCGTAACGTTGAAGGGGAAACTACTTCTAACGTTTATGCCAACCTCACCTGTTGTGCTCATGGGTATTGTGATAGAGGTGCTACCCTCCTTACCTAGGCTTATTGGTGCGGTGATGTTTAGCCCATTGACCTCAAGGTATATACATAGGTGCGCATCATTTTTAGCCAAGGCCTCATAAAATCCCTCAGGATTCACTATGAACAATGTGGCGTTGAGGGTTTCGTTGGGTTTTACCATTAATTCCCTGGTCATGACTACGTAATCCCCCGTAATATTAACCACAACCACTGGGTAGTTTAGGTAATTGGTTATACTCAGCACGATCTCATTATTGCCATAGGTGATTGACTTAATGATTAATTCACCACCTACCGTGGGCCTAACCACTGAGAATGATAATTCACCATTAATTAACTCCTGGACACTTGGTAACTCTATGGTGGGACCCGCAGTGGATGTGTTCATTAAGCGCAGGACCTCCATTAACTCCTCAGTCTCAGTACCCATGTTAGGCGCGAAAACGCTGTACATAATCTCCTCCCTAACCCTGTTTATTATTTCCATTGGTTGGTTTATGTAAGTCCCGATGTTGCCTGGCACGTTATTCACAACTATGTAGGTAACGATGATGGCTAAAGCCACAATTATGGCAATGGGCTTCACCAAATCCATCTAATCATAATTAATTCAACCCCCCTTATAACCCTAACCACCCATTCTCACCGTACCTATAAGCCTACACCGTGGTCACGCCATCCCCAGAGCCTGCGCCCCTGAATCTAATGGCGAATATTACAATGATTACCAGGGCTGTGAAGGCTATGGCTAGGTAAACCGTGTAATACCTATTGTAGGTTATGACAATGTTCATGGGACTCCCAACCACAATAACACCACTACCAACCCTATACTGATGCCCATTAATCATGGCACCATTTAGAACAAGCAGTGTTAGGTTGGGTAGTATTACGTACCTCGGTATCGACAGTTTAATAAAACCACCACGCCAAACCCACGCCGTGTAATTACTGGCCCTGGTACCATTGATTACCACGGGCACGGGGCTCACTATTGCGACCAGGTACTGGGGCTCGCCAATCACCCTAATTGATGATGGGCCGCTCACTGTGATCGAACCATTGACAGGGCTCATGAGCACAAGCCTAGTCCCGTTGCCTAGGTAGTAGTACCTAGGCACGTATAGCGTGAGTGAGTAACCCCTGCCCAACCATGCCGTGTAGTTGCTTGTTAATGAGCCATTTATCATGATTGGTACGGGGCTTACGATGGAGACCAGGTACTGTGGGGACCAGGTGATGGTGATGTTCAACGGCTCACAAACCCTCACAACACCCACCCCACCCGTTGGTACATACCTGGTTTCGTTACTTAGGTATTTAGTTGTTGCGTTAATGATTATATAATCGCAGGCATTAACCCAGCCTAGATAGTTGAGGTATTGTGTGCCGTTTATGCCTATTGGGAATGGGCTTGTGATATTAACTAGGTACTGCCTAACCCAACCAATCACTGCATTGAGGGGCTCATCAACCCTAATCACGAGGTTCGTCCCATTTATTGGAAAAACCCTAACGGTACCACCTAGGTAATGAGGACCCGCACTTATCACTAGGTAATCCCCAGCGAGTACCCACCCACCGTAGTTGCTCGTTAGTGTTCCATTCACATTGATCGGGTAGTCACTGGATATGAAGACCAGGTAATACTTAGCGTAGATGGGTTTAACAACCACCACCGTCGGCCCATTACCTGGCTTTATCGTGATTACCGAGGAATTCACAAACTCACTAACGCCATTAATTGAGGCAACTATGCCAACCAGGACTAATTCGGTGCCATAGGCTGGCGTTAGGATTGTGGGGTAGGTTATGTTGGTGGGTTCCGTTATGTACCTAGCCACTGAACGGTTCACTGGTGTTTCAATGACTAGGTACGTCATGGGCACATCACTCGCATTAAATTGGTTAAGGGCGCCATAGGTTGGTTGACCAGGGATTACGCAGGGAAGTCCTTGGCACTCACCCAGCGTTAGGTATGTCGATGTGGCATTTATATTGAGCGCATAGTTGCGGAGATCCGTCACAGCCCTGAAGGCGGCACCATCCCAATAAAGCAACGCCAACCCAACGCTCATGGGGACCGCAGACCCTGCACCCTGGCTAACCACCAACTCGGTATCGTATGCATAACCACCTGCTGTGGCTAGGTAGGGGTTCATCTCAATCACAGCCTCCAATGCACCATTGATTAATTGGAAACTAAGCCAGGTAATCCCCGGTGGTTTGTACTGGCTCCCGTTCTGTATCACTGAGTAACCAACAAGCACCGAGGCAATGCCGCCACTGACGTTGGTTTTGATGGCTAGGTATAGGGCGATGGGTTGATTAAACGACCCCAGGTTAAGGATTTGTGAGTACATGGTGGTTGGTAATGCACCTGTAACGTTGATTATGTTGATCATCAACTGGGCATTACTACCAAGGCCTATTGATGACTCCACCCAATACTCACGCGTACTACCCTGCCCCTTAACAACGACCATGGAGCCCAGTATAACGTAAACAGAACCGCCGACTCCAAGCCCTGTGGCGTTTATGTAGGCTAGTACGTAGTTTGTTGTTATGGGGCCAAGGGCTGTTATGCCCACGGCTGGTTGATTAACAACCCTAACCACGGCACTTGCGTTTATACCACACGGTGTTGGGTATAGGACGACGTCATAGATACCCTGGGGTAGTTGAACTAGGTAGGCATTGCCGGCGGTGACTTGGGACGTGTATATTGCGTATGCTTGCCCACCAGATGACCAGGTTTCGTATTGATTTTGCGTGAACACGTACAGGCTGTAGTTGTTGCTGAGTATGTCAATGAGTAGGTACTGATTGCTACCTATGTCTGCGCTCCACAAACCCCAGCAGGAATTTTGAGCGGGCGGGTTAACAATGCCCGATTGCGCATGGACCTGGCTAGGCAGAGTCAATATAACGACCACGGTAATGAGTAGTAATAGGCCGTGCTTCATTCCACGTGGGTATTGTGAATACCATGGCTTATAGGTGGCTCTTACAAAATAATTACGTAATACGATGAGCTAATCGTTATAACTAGGCTTTGCAGGCAACGATTTAGTGCAATGAGGGAGTCCCCTGTTGGTGGTGTCTTGTTTGGATACCTATCAACTGCCGTCAGTTACGCCTTTGCCCTGGCCTATGTTATATTGCTCACCAGGTACATACCCCTAACCCAGTATGGTTATTATAACGCCTTGATGGCAATGATGGGATTGATAGGGCTCTTCTTCCCAACCCTGGGCATAGATGCTGCAATAGCCAGGGAGGGGGCTATGCTTCACTCACGGGGTTCTGACATTAGGGAGCACTACGCAGCACTCTTCGCAATATCCCTAACAATATCCACGGCATACGCCGCAGCCCTAATCATAGCCACACCACTCTACCTAGCCAGCAAGATACCCAGTGAGTACCTAGACCTCACTTACCTATACGCAACATACATAGTCCTCTCGGCAATCAACGGCGCCATGTCCTCATACCTATGGATGACTGGTAGGTTGGCAACCCAGGGCTTGGGCTACTTAATTGGCAACATGCTCTTCAGATCCCTCGAGATAGCATTGCTCATTATTATGCACAGCGTCTACGCAATACTGATTGGCATGGTATTCGGGCAGGCGGTAACGGCAATGTACTTCACAGCCAGGGTAAGGCATATACCAAACCCAACCAGGGGCGTTTCCCTAATAAGGCGTGGCTTCCGTAACTACCTAAACTACGGATTCCAGAACTGGCTCCTCGGTTACCTAGGCTCCGTGGGCGGTTATGCAATCACGTACATGCTTTATTCATTCGTTGGTGCAGACCCTGTGGCGCTGTATAACATGGCGAATTACATGCTAGGCGCGGTGACAGCCCTTGGGGGTTCCGTAGGTAATGTGTTCGGCAGTAGGGTAGCCCATGCAATAGGCAGTGGCTCGGACGTGGAGCGCGTGATTAGGGATTACGCGGTTGCCGCAACGTCGGTAAGCGGTATCCTAGCCGTAGGCGCAGCACTCGCTGCACCACTCCTGCCAATACTCGGTATTGTGCATGGCGATTACGTGCAGGCAATACCCTACGGAATACTCCTCTTCGGGACAGCCGTACTGGGGCCGGTGGGTGGTATGTACACAACGTATTACTGGATCTCGGGTAGGGGTTGGTTAGCCCTCGAGATCTCCTCAGTAGGTATTTTAGTCAGCGTGGCCTCCCTCTTCACGTTACTAAGCCTCTTCAGGTGGCTTGGGCTTTATGCCGTGATAATATCGACATACCTAGGCTCGATGGTAACTGACGTAGTTTACCTATCCATGGGTAGGTATGGGACTATGGACATTGCCGTGAACATGGTGGTGTTCCTACTACTGGCCCTGGTTTCCGCGGTTTCGTACATTTTGATACAGAACTCCTGGCCCCTATATCAACTCGCCATATTCATGGTTACGGTGCTCGTGATCTACATAATGAGACCGATACCCAGGTCAGTTCTTGATCAATTACCAAGACCATTAAGGCCTGTCCTGGAGCCCTTCACGTCGTGATTGGTGAGTAAAGCTTTATTTGCTTAATAATTCATGTTGCCTAATGATTGATGGTACCATCATTGATATCGTGGAGAGGTTTCTTGCAAGCCATGTGGTGCGTATTAACGTTCATTTACTAACCCACGTTAAGGGGATTGCCGTTAGGTCCGGGGCCTGGTGGAGAATCAACCCACTCAGGAGGGCCCTCATTGACTCAGCCATAGCCTACCTGAGGAGCGGTTTTGTTATTAGGTCGAGGAGCCTATTGGGCATGATTAGGGACGTGCTCGTTGAGGTCCTGGCGATAATTAGCACCAGGAGGTTGTCCTTCATAGCCTACGTTCTAGGCTCCATGAGGACTACGGCCCGCGGCGTTAACCCGGTAATACTTGGCCTGCAGTTGCTCAACACACCGCTGCAGTATAGGTGGCTCCCACAGTGAACCGCTGGTTACTAGCCCTGGCCCTGGTAATAACGCTTACAGCCTGGATAACCCTAGCCCAGGCCCAGCAGTACGGCGCGTTGGAGGCCTACCAATACATAGTTAAGCTGAGCAGGCTTGGCGCCAACGTTTCATCGCTCGTTGATGAACTGAACAGGGCAATTTACCTGGAGAGCCAGGGCTATGGCGCCAACGCCTCGTTAATAATAGGCAACGTCATTGAGAAAGCAACCTCTGAGTTGCCAGGAGCTGAGGAGGCGCATCTCCTGATTATGATTGGTGATTACGCATCCCTAGCCATGGCAGTTATAGTAATCGCCATAATCTACGCCAAGAGGCGCGAGTTAGTTGGTGGGTTGTGGCTCAGGGTTAGAGGCAGCAATAGGGTCAGGGGTGGTGGGTCTGGTAAGCCAAGGACCTTCCTATTTAATGCCGAGGTTCTCTCGGTAGTCCTAGCCCTCGTCATAGTCCTGGTCACTTTCGTGGCGGCGCAGTCATTCGTGGGCGCGAATACCCAACCATTCACGGCAATAGCCATCCTGGGACCCAGTGGTAAGATCGGTGGTTACCCAAGCACGGTACTTGTCGGCCAACCAATCAACCTATACATATATGCCTACAACCACATGGGTGTGCCCACGTGGTTGGTGGTGAGGCTCTACGTTACGAACAACACCAGCCTCGAGCCACCACTCAACGCCACGCCGATCGCCATGTACCAAAGGGTCCTGCTCAATAATGAGTCCTGGCTCATACCAATAACGATCACGCTAAACTCGACGGGGACGTACAGGTTGATTGGGGAGCTTTGGATGTACAGCCCGAGCAACCTAACGCTGACGTACACGGGCAACTACGTACAGCTGTGGATAAACGCAACACAGGTGATGCCCACTGGCTAGTGAGGTTAGGGAGGCAATTAGGAGAGTCGTGAATACGGGACAGTGCTCCACAGTGAATGAGATCGTTAATGCCGTAGCCAATCAATTAAGGATCCCCCGGGGTGTTGTGGCCTACGAATTAATGATAATGTGGAAGAATGGTGAGATAGAGCTAGAGAGCGTACCCAGGAACCCGGTGGCCTACGTCTTCAGCATCGAGGGACTTTGGTACTGGATCTCCCTAGCCTTGGTACTGGCTTCAATACTCTCGGTCGTTCTAATAAACACCGCACCCCTAATCTACATTAGATACGGATTGGGAGCCCTAATGATACTATTCATGCCAGGTTACGCCCTAGTGGAGGCACTGTACCCAAGGGGTGATGAGTTGAGTCCACTCGAGAGACTAGCCCTATCAATAGGGCTCAGCCTCGCAGTGGTCCCGTTGGTGGGCTTAATCCTTAATTACACGCCGTGGGGTATAAGGTTAGTCCCAATATTAATATCCACGAATGCGTTAACCATAACCCTACTAACCACAGCCCTGGTTAGGAAGGCGAGGTTGTTCGCGATGGGTGATGAGAGGTGCCGAGGATAGGGGAACTCGGGATATCGCTGTTGATACTTGGGATTGGACTCTCGGCAATTGGTTAC
>Ga0209739_100023_pt1 | contig 72750 bp, 63 predicted proteins | sample JossMetagenome_2_FD_184729 | JGI IMG/M metagenome (GOLD analysis project Ga0209739, IMG submission 184729) | Hot spring sediment microbial communities from Joseph's Coat, Yellowstone National Park, USA - JC3_ASED (SPAdes) (version 3) | ecosystem: Environmental > Aquatic > Thermal springs > Hot...
TAGAAGACCCACAGAGGCAAGAAACCCCCAGCGACCGTTGGAGAACCACCGCAGCGAGGAGACCCAGGGAGACCACCAAGAAGGAGACGGCGGGGATTTCATAAACCACCGCCTCCAGAGAGACGGCTGACAGCGAGCTAAATAATCATGTGGATCCCGTGAAGGATATTGAGGAACAGGAGTAAACCCAGTTACACCTTAACTCCCCATCCATAAGGTTAAGGATCCATCAGTAGAGGGAGAAAAACTTAAAAAATAATGTAGCCACCATTGTTAATGAGGGCCCGTAGCTTAGCCTGGTAAAAGCGCCCGGCTGATAACCGGGAGAACGTGGGTTCAAATCCCACCGGGCCCACTAATCTATACATAGTGTTTATGACATTGATTTTCTTAAGCGTAACCGGGTTTACGTAATGGTACATCTACCTAGCAATCCAGTAGGAGACACGGCAGGTGGCTAAAATAAAATGGTAGTGTTAGTAGGTTCGACTTTACGAAATTGAAGTAGATTTTTATTGTTTTTCCTTAGTAATGTTTTTAAGTTTATGTTCTTTGCCCGTGTTATGGTTCTTGAGTTTCTGCGTTTGGCCGTGGTTCATGATGATTGGTCTAGGTTCACGGAGAGTATTGACGCCTTTGTTGATGTAGCTTCCTCAATACCCATTGCTGGTACTGGTGTTAAGAGGTCTATCCTTGTTGTTTCATCGCCTAAGCTTGTTGAGGTTAAGCGTTTAATGGGTTTGGTTAGGGGGTTTAGGGGTGTTAAGTCCGTTGGGTTGGTTAGTAGGTATGCTGCTAGGAATAATGTGGTTGCCGTTTTAAGCACGGTTAGGTTGTTTAGAGGTGGTGTTCTTAGTGCTGTCCTTAATCATGGTTCATACTACTATAGGGAGTTTATTCAAGGTGGTTTAGAGTACTGGTTCGTGGTGACTGGTGATGCAAGTGGCCTTATCAGTGAGTTGAGGGAGCGTGCTGACGTTAAGGTTATTGAGCATGTTGATGCCCTAGATGCCGCTAGGCGTATTGGTAGGGTGAGTTTGACGAGGAGGGAGTTGGATGTGCTTAAGGCTGCATACGATGCAGGCTACTTTAATTGGCCTAGGGATTATGGTGTCAACTTTATTGCAGGTAGGCTGGGTGTTAGTAAGACAACGTTGATGCAGGAGTTGAGGAGTGTTATTAGGAAGCTTGCTGAGAGGGAGCTTAACAGGTGGGATTACCTAGTTTAATCATCCAATACCTACCATGGTTAAACTTTATGTTTAAATAATACCATTGGGCCAGGGTTTTGGTGGTTTGGGTGGTTTGCCCCCAGTGCATATTTAGGTTGAGGAGGTTTGTTGGGGTTGTTCAAGACCCACCAAGTTTTGAGCCTGGCTCCTGGAGGGGTGCCGGTGACTTGCTTATTGACCCTGTTAACCGTGAGTATTGGTTGACTAGTAGGCCTAGGATTGCTGGGCCTAGGGGTACTGGTGTTGAGGTTTGGTACTCAAGTAATGGTGAGCAGTATACCCTCGTCAGTTTCCTGCCTAAGGAGGAGGTTGCTAAGATGGCTGGTACTAACGTGCTTAGCATTGAGAATAATCAATTAATCCAAGACCCATTAACCGGTAAATACCACCTATACATGTCACTTGACGTTGGTGGTAGGTGGGAGACTTTCCTAGTCACCTCAGATGACCCACGTGGACCATGGAGCCCAGTGGGCTTCGTCATTAGGACTGACCGTGATTACGATAGTGCTGAGGCTAGGGACTGCACGATAAGCGTCATTGACGGTAGGTACATTGCACTATGCAAGGCCGTTAGGCAGGGTGACCAACCACACGCATACACCGAACTATTAACAAGCAAGGATGGTGTGAATTGGGTTAAGTTGGGCCTACCAACGATCGACGGTAAGCCTCAGAGGCCGATGCCTGATGCATTCCTCCTAAACGGAGACATTATACCATCAGCATATGGGCCAATGTTCATAGGCACCGTGACGACCTTCGCCCATAATGCCCATATCACCAAGTATTTTGGGGCTTATGTGATTGACTTGAAGGGTGTTAACCTTGAGGAGGTTTTCATGGCTGAGTGGAAGCCCGGCTCAATGTACGAACACCCAGAATACCCAATACACACGTACTGCAACGTGGTAAAGGACCCATTCACCAACGAGTGGAGGATACTGATAGAGGCAATAGACCCAAGATACACAAAGGAGATTGGAGTCAACACGGAGGTCGACAGAGTACTACAATACAAAGCCAAGGTAACGGAGTAAGTTAACAAGTTTAATGAGTAATGTGGAGAGTTAACTTAAACAATCAACCTATTAATACATAAAAGACGTTAATGTTAATGGATAAGCCAATAGGCATAATACACGGTGTTGATGGTGTTAGGAGGATAAGGTTCAGGGTTTTTGATGATGCATCGGTTTGGATTGGGCAATACGTAGTCACCAGTGAAGGTTACCTATGCAGGGTCTCCAGGGTTGAGAGGAGGAATTACCTAACTGATGACAGGATACTTGCGGAGATGAACAGTTTCGATAGGGTTGAGAGGCTTAAGAAGTATGGGTTCAGCCTGGAGTTAACCTCAACAATAACCCTAGCAGAGGCGTTAGTGATAGGGGTTGTTGATGGGGCAGGGATTAGGCAACCCATGGCCCCACCACGCCTATACACTTATGTTAATGAAGCCTCAAGCGAATTGATAAGTGGGTTAACTACAATAAACGGTGTATCGATAACTATAGGTGAGGTTAAGGGTAGCAGCATACCAGCCAAGCTGGATGCGGAGAGGCTCACTACTCATCACTGCGCCATACTCGCCTCAACGGGTTCAGGTAAGTCGTGGCTAGCTGGTGTTATTGCCGAGGAGTTGGCCTTAACCGTTAAGATGCCCATCATAATAATAGACCCGCATGGGGAGTACTCCAGTATGCAGTACCCAGCAGTTGATGATCCATCGGCGGAGGAGTTGAGTGAAATGGTTAACATCTATGTGCCTGGTAGGGTCGATACAAGTGAGATAGATAAGTACTACGCCAGTAGGTTCGGTAAACCGAGGAGGTACGTTAGGGTTGGGGTTAACCCAAGGAACATGCCACTTAGCATACTGGTTAAGCTGCTTAAACACTACTATGGTTTAACCGAGACCCAGAGGAGGCTTCTCGAGGAGGGTTGGCCCTATGACCCATCCTTAGATGCACCATTGACAACAATAGACGAGTTGATCAGCGAGGTCGTTGAGAGGAGCCGTGGCTCGGCGCCTAAGGGTTACGCCGGTGAGTCATCAATATCCTCCCTGGTTTCAAGGCTTAGGGCATTCCTTGAGAACAGGCCATTCTTCATCACCATGTATGGGGAGCACTACGGGGACGAACCAATAAGGCTCCTTGACGTTGAGGGTATGCTCAATAAGCCGGGGATAAACGTAATCGACCTATCAACCCTCGACCTAATGGATCAGCAGGCATTGGTGGCGTTAATGCTTGACATGGTTTTCAGCATGGCTAAGAGGAGGCGGATAATGCCGACGTTCATTATAATAGAGGAGGCCCACAACTTCTCACCATCAAAGACACCCTCCATAAGCAAGTCACCGATACTTAGAATAGCCAGGGAGGGTAGGAAGTTTGGGCTTGGTTTATGCATAGTCTCCCAAAGACCATCCAGGATAGACCCAGACGTCCTCAGTCAATGCATGACTCAAATATTTAAGAGGATGATTAACCCACTTGACCTCAAGTACGTAGCCTCAGTGGCAGAGAACATTTCAGGGGATGAATTATCCACGTTGAAATCCCTCAACCCTGATGAGGCCTACGTCACCGGTATGGCCACCCCAATACCACTTCTAGTTAAGGTTAAAGGTAGGCTAACAAACCACGGTGGCGTAACCAGGTGGTTAGGCAGGTTGGTTGATTCACAGCCTTAATGGCCCTCATAACTACAAGACTTCTTTAACGACTTGAGAAGCATTAGACGTAATTCCATGGTTGACATTCAACTAATGCGTAGGATAAGGTTATGGTTAGCTATGCCATGGCGGTGGCTTACGCATTCAATTGAAGGTTTAATGAATTATCCATGGAGATAGAGAATATTATTTAGAGTGCCTGAATCCTCTCGTACATTAACCTGAAGCTCCTACCCCTTGGTCTCTCCCTGCTCATTAATGTAACCCAGGCATTAACCAACGCCCTGTATTCAAAGCTTGAGTAAAGGCCGTCTGGGTAGTTACTGAGCAGTGGGAATCCCGTGGATCTGAGGAAGTTGTAGAGTTCCTCAAGTTCACTGGGCTTAATAACCCTCCTACCAAAGTTAACCCTCCTGCCTGTTACATGCCTTTCTCCACCACCAGGTAAAATAACCTTACCGTAAGCCGCCTTCACCCTCCACGTCGATGAGTCTGTTGAGTGGACGCCAAGTAGTTCAAGGGTTGGCGTTATTGACGGGCTACCTAACCCAAGCACGTGAACCATCCCGTTAAATTCACTAATAACCTTAGCTATGAAGAGTAGCGCCCTCCACCTACTATTCCTAGGTACATTCCTAGTCACCAGTATATACGGTACAAGCCCACCTATAGCCAATTCCCTGGGGTTAAAGTCGATGATCTTCCTCATAACTCTGAAGACCAGTTCTTCATTCCTGTAGTAGTGTATGACGGGGGTTACCTCAATATCCTCACCCTCAAGCAATCTACTTAACCTAGCGTAGGCTTCAATGGTTTTTAGGAATTTCTTAAACGCAGTCTCATCATCATCGGTAGGTAGTGGTGGATAGTCTAGTGATAGGTACCTTGACGCGTCCCAAAACCGCAGGTAAACACCGGCAACATCATCAACACCGATTTCAACACCCCTACTTAGGAATTGGTAACCACCTGAATCAACCCACACCTCACCACTATGCTGCAGTAGCGTGTGCAGTGGCGAGTCCCCTGGGGCCTTAACCTTAAGTAGCTCAAAGGCGCTCACCATGGCTGGCACGTTTATTGCACCAATGAAGCTGATCCACGGCTTCGGCACAGCCCTAGGTGGCGTACCCAGCAGAACCTTCACGGGTGACGTAAAACACAGCGCCTTAAAGTTTCACCCCCTTATAGAAAGGTTTTTTAACAATAACATTAAATATTCTTCTGATGCCCACCGTGGGGTTTCGTTTTAGGGCTTATGCTGATGAACAAACGTTGAGGGTGTTAAAGGCCCGGTTGCGGTTGGTGTGCGAGGTTTACAATACCCTACGGTGGGTGGACGTATACTTCTACCATAGGGATGGTGGGGGTTTGACGCAAAATGAGTTGAGGCAACTAGCCCTCGACTTGAGGAAACAAGATGAAGAGTACCAACAGCTATACTCACAGGTGGTGCAGGAAATCGCAGACAGGTTCTACAACGCTAGGCAGAGGTTACTTGAGGGTTTGGCGGAGAGGTTTACCAGGGGGAAGAAGCCACACAGGTACTACTCATTGACGTACCCGCAAAGTGGTTGGAGGATACTACAGGTTAGGGAGATTAGGACTGGGAGTGGGAGGAGTAGGAAGAGACTTATTGTGTTGAGGCTGTCTAACCTCGGCATCTTCAAGGTTATTGCTCATAGGGACTTCCCACTCGATAAGGTGAAGAGGGTAACAGTGAAGCTGACAAAGTCCGAGAGGGTGTACGTATCCTTCATTGTCGATGATTACGAATTCCCCAAACTCCCTAGGACAGGTAGGGTTGTTGCCATTGATGTTGGATTAGAGAAGTTGCTTGTAACATCGGATGGCGAATACCTCCCTAACCTGAGAGCCTACAGGAAGGCTTTGAAGAGAATAAGAAGATTACATAAGTCTCTCTCTAGGAAGCAGTTTCTATCCCATAATTGGTTTAAGGCTAAGGTTAAGTTGGCTAGGGCTTATGAACACTTGGCGAATCTGCGTAGGGACTTATACATGAAGTTAGGGAAGTATTTTGCAGAGCACTACGATGCAGTAGTTATTGAGGATATTGATGTTAAGCAACTCATTGGTAAGGCAAATAGGGCGCTTAGGAGGGGCCTCCAGGACGCTGCCTTCGGTATGATGCGCTCAATAATTAAGTACCAGGTTGAGAAGTATGGGAAGAGGCTCATCCTCGTTGACCCAAGGGACTCCTCAAAAACATGCGCCAAATGCGGGTACGTGAGTGAGGATTTAACGTTGAGTGATAGAGTCTTCGAATGCCCCAAGTGCGGTTGGAGGACTGATAGGGACTACAATTCCGCCCTCAATCACTTAAGGAGGGCAGGCTGGGAGCCAGCCGCAGTGCCCGTGGAGCTCCACCCACTACCCGTAGCCCTCGGCCACGGGCAAGGTGGGGCAAGGAAGCGGGAAACCCCACCCCTTCCAGGGGCGGGGTAGCTCACAGGCTCATTAGTTAAATTAACTTTAAAGGCTATGATGGTTGCTCTGCAGCAATGCACTGCATAGCCGCTTAGCCTTATCAAGGTCCTCGGGTGTGTCGACATCCATGACCAGCGGTGTATCGTACTTAACATCACTCCAGTCCCCCATTGACCCGTTGAATAATGTAACCCCAACGTAGCCAAATGGTCCAATCATGTTAACCACAGGCTTACCAACACCTATGCCTCTCCTCACGAAGTCGATTATCAAGTCTGGGGTTATGAGGGGTGTGTCCACTGGCATGGTTAGTAGTGGCCTTGGTGTAAGTAGCCTTAGGGCAAAGGAGAGGTCCTCCACGTAACCCACGCCACTGCTGATGTATACGTCGTGGTGGTAAAGTTCCCTCACCAGGCTTAGTGTAGTGCTGCTTCGCCTTGAAACTGAAACCACCACCCTATCCACCCCAGCATTGGTGAGGTTGTCCAAAACCCACGCTATCATGGGTTTGCCGCATAGCTTCACAGAACCCTTATCAACACTACCCAGCCTACTACCCCTACCACCAGACATCACTAGTGCTGTGATTCTCACTGGTGCTGCTTAGGAATAAAACTTATAAACAAGATGGGATGGGCGAGGCATCGTGTCGTCCGTGGCTGTTTACGTCGTTAGGAGAATTATAAATATGGTCATTACGTTGCTGTTCCTAATAGCAATAGTATTCACGCTCATACACCTACTGGCACCGTCACCATATGCGCTGGCTAGGATATGGGTTGGGGCCAGGGCTACCCCACAGGCGTTGCAGGCGGTGATAAAGGCCTATGGTTTAGATAAACCTCTATATGTACAGTTCATTAACTACATCGTCGATGTTTTCACAGGTAACTTCGGCATAGATACAATGTTCAAGAAGCCGGTCCTAGCCGTGATAAAGGTGTACCTACCTTACACGCTTCAACTGGTCCTAACTGGGACAATAATAGCATTGATAATAGGTGTCTTTACAGGTGCCATTGCTGGTGCCAAGAAGGACACAGCCACAGACTACACCATAAGGATAATATACCTTGTGACTTGGTCAATGCCCCCATTCCTAGTGGCAATTCTACTACAGTTGCTAATAGCCTATGACCTTGGCCTATTACCCGCAACAGGTGTTGTTAACCCCATATACACCCCACCAAAGCCAATAACAGGGTGGCCGCTGCTTGATGCAGCCCTTGAGCATGACTGGCCTTACTTCACGTCAATGCTTAGGCACCTAATACTACCAGCCACGTCACTGGCTCTTGTATCCTTCGGCTTAATCACCAGGTTGATGAGGAACACAATGATTGATGTTATGAATAGGGATTACATTAGGACCGCCGTGATGAAGGGCTTACCAAACAGAAGCGTCATATATAAGCATGCGATGAGGAATGCACTCATACCAATAATAACAATAGCCGTCCTAGCCTTCGCCACCTCAATAGCAGGTGCCGTTGTTATTGAGGACATCTTCCAGTACCACGGCATGGGTTGGTTCACCACCCAAGCCCTATTTAACCTAGATTACCCAACAATACTGGGCTTCACGTTCATAGTTGGGATATCCATAATGGTGGCTAACCTAGTCGCCGATTTGCTTTACGCGGTGGTGGATCCGAGAATAAGGTTGGAGTGAGGTGGTAGCCGTGTCGATTGCCGTTCTTGAAAACCCAAGATTAACCCTGAAGGTTCTTCTTAGGAACCCAGCATCAGCCTTCGGGTTAATAATAATAACGCTATTCATTGTGTGGTCCATAATAGAGGGCTCACTTCAGGTAGTTGGGACATTGACAAGACACCCAAGTCTAGGGTGGGTTCTACTGCCATATAACCCACTCGCAGTGAACCTTATGGCTAGTAATGAGCCACCCTCAATACATCACCTCCTCGGGACCAATGCTGAGGGTCAAGATATATTAAGTAGGATACTTTATGCGGCGCCGATAGATGCATCTGTGAGCATAGTTACGGTATTCTCAGCAATAGCCATAGGTGGGGTGCTTGGTATGACTGCCGGTTACTACGGTGGGTGGATCGACGAAGTGATAGGTAGGGTAACCGATGCGTTCTTGTCCATACCAGGGTTAATACTGCTGTTAGCCCTAACCATACTCATAGGTTCAGGGTACTTCCAATCAATGATAGCCTTGATAATTGTCTGGTGGCCTATATACGCCAGGTTATCCAGGGCTCAAACCCTTGAGATAAAGAGCAGGTACTTCATAGACTCAGCTAGGTTATCGGGCCTAGGTGACTTCTTAATACTAATTAAGCACGTGTTCCCCAACATGATTGATCCAGTTTTAGCCTATGCAACATTAGACTTCGGTAACGTCATATTAACCTACGCCACCCTGGGCTTCCTGGGCATAGGCATTAAGCCACCTACACCCGAGTGGGGGGAGATGGTTAGCGCTGGATTAGAGGAATTGCCGGGCTACTGGTGGACCGCGATATTCCCAGGACTGGTAATAACCATAGTGGCGTTGAGCTTCGCTCTAGTCGGCGACGGCCTACAGGACATACTAGTGGGCAGAATCAACTACTAATTAACTACTAGTAGAGTTTGGTTTTAACCTAGATTAAGGCCTCAAGGAGTAGGTAGACGCCGATGGCTATCATGGCGGCACCAGCCGCCTTCTCGATTAAGGTGCCGATGGATGCGATTCTACTGATACTCCTCCTACCCCAACTGGCCACGGTGAAGACTACCGACGCCATTGTTATGAAGCCCAGCGAGAATGCCGCTATTGTTAAAACACCTGTCAATACGTTGTGCGTTAATTGAGATGCTAATATTGAGCCCAACGCCACTCCGGCAAAGATGGGGCCTATGCACGGTAACCACAACCCAGTTAGCACAAGGCCCATTAGCAAGTCCGCTAATGCACCACCTGGCTTAAGCCTACTACCCAGGTTCTGAACCCTTGAGGTTAACATGATGAAGCCCCTGTATAATGGAGGTACCAGGAAGACGAGTCCCATGAACATTAACACTACTGATGAGGCTAGGTAGAGGATTGACCTGGCAATGCCACTAAGCCCCACTAGGCTGAGCAGTGAACCCAGGGCTGTGTAGAATACTAGGAATCCGCCGAATAGGGCAATTGGGTTAACCCTCTTATTAATGACCATTAAGGCTATCGATACCAATGCGGGTAGGGCACATGGCATTATTGCTGAACCCAGACCAGCCAGATATGATAATGTTAACGCCGTAAAGCTGCCTAGGGGCGATGATGATGGATGTGGGGGTATTTGAGAAGCAGTGTTGGTGTTGACTAGGTTCAGTATATCCATGAATACTTGAGGCGGGTAGGCACCTATTATCACCTCCTTAACCACCAACTCACCGTCATAGTCATACGCAACCAGTAGTGTTGGCGTTGCTTGAACCGAAAACGAAACCACCTGCGTCGTATTTGGTTTATAGGCCCTAACACTCACCTCGTTCCCAATGGGCATAACCACGTAAACTGTACCGTTAATAACCAGGTTAATACTGGTTAACGGTAAGGCTGACTGGTAATCCAAATCCACGTAGACTGGTATGAAGTGGGATTGAACGTAGTTAGCTATGGTTACATTGCTAAGTACGTTTGATTTAAGGTAGTTGCAGGCTATGCACTGCGAGTCGGCGTAAATCACAAGGAGATACTTACCACTGCTAGTCATTAACAAATCCTCAAATGAGCTGGGATTGGTGACTAAGTAGGCGTTGACATTGCCGAACTTAATTATTGATAATGAGTAGGCCAGGATTGAGACTCCTATTAAAAATGCGATAAGGGTCAGTAAGGCTATGCGAATCTTCATGTACTTAATTGAACTAGTTAGGTATTTAAAAGGATTTTTCCTAATCAAACTGAGAAGCTCATGGATGGTAAGATGGCTATTGATGTTGTTTGGGCTAGGGGGCACGTTAATGTGATGGCAACCCACAGAAACACCCTTGAGATTACTAGGGATGATTATGTGACTAAGAGGGGGGATTGCATAGTAGCCTGCTGTGCCGATAAGGCAGCCCTCGACTTGAACACGCCCCTTAGGGAGGTGATAACAGGTGGCTGTTCATTAGTGGTAATGATTATCGTAGTTGGTTCGGAGATGGATATTGTGGTCGGTTTGGGTTTAAGGGGGCTTAGGCTGAGGGATGGTAGGAGGATCATAGTTAGGAGAAGCGCCTACATTGATGATGCCACGGTTATGGTCCTGGCCAATAAGGCCGCTAAGGATTTAAAAAAGGATCTTATTAATAAAGCTAAGGACGGTGAACCAGTGGCGGTGGTCATAATTGGATCAGAGCTTAAGCAGGATTAACAGGTTGAAGTCGCTACTATACAGGAAGTTAATACACCTACTACTCTCACTATTGTTAATAGTCCCATTGTTCACGGGGTTAAGCAGTATTGATACCCAGCTATACTACACCGTAATATTGATTGGGGTATCGCTGCTATACATATACCAGGTTAAGAAGCCCCTAATATCAGTGGTGATTAGGGATGCGCTTGAGGATGCCAGACACAACGTTAGGGCTAACATACTGAAGATGACTGAGGCGCTTAACGCAACTATAGTCAAGGAGTTGTTGGTCTCCATGGACAGACTTGAGTACATGTTCAGCGAGCTCGTTAGAAGTATTGAGAGGGATTATGAGAGGAAGTGGGGTTACCTGGGCGTGTTAATGGGTGTTGTTGGGGTTTACACATCGTTCATCATCACCGGTGACTACGCCTACTATGGGGTATTAGCGTTGATATTCTACGATACATCAAGTGCCTTGTTCGGAACCCTCATAGGGAGGGTTAGGATGCCGTACAGCAATACTACAATAGAGGGTATCTTAATGGGTACCTTAGTCTTCTCGCTGGTGTTAGCCGCCTTAATAGGCATCAGCTACCTACCAATACTATACCTCACCGGTATAGCCCTTGGGGTTGCTGAATCATACAGTGGAGAGGATAATTTAACAATACCAATTGTGGCATCCCTAATGGCATACCTATTCAAGCTACCTAGGATTGTTTAACATAATCCAGCATCCACTCTAACGCTTGCTTAAAATAGGTCATTAATTTCGCTAATCCACTTGGCAGCGTCCTTGGCGTAATACGTTATTACTATGTTAGCCCCAGCCCTCCTAATCGCTATTAGGGATTCGAGCACGGCCATTTTCTCATTAAGCCAGCCATTCAATGAGGCTGCCTTAATCATGGCGTACTCCCCACTAACCTGATACGCGGCTAAGGGTACCTCAGGGAAGCTCTGTCTAACAAGCCTAATAACGTCTAGGTAAGGCATGGCGGGCTTAACCATGACTATGTCAGCCCCCTCCTCAAGGTCCATGGCAACCTCCTTCAATGCTTCATAAGCGTTCCTAGGATCCATTTGATAACTACGCCTATCACCAAACCTAGGCGCACTATCAGCAGCCTCCCTAAATGGACCATAGAACGTGCTGGCGTATTTTGAACTGTAACTCATTATAATGACGTCGGTGAAGCCGTTTTCATCCAGCGCCGTCCTTATGGCCTTAACCTGACCATCCATCATACCTGAGGGTGCCACAACATCAACACCAGCCTCGGCGTAGTTAACAGCCACCTTGGCATAGAGGTCAATTGTGGCATCGTTGTTAACCACGAACCTGGGCTGCTTAGCCTCCTGTAGGGTGGCTGGTGGATCCTCATACTCAACCACCCCACAGTGTCCATGGTCCGTGTAGTCGCATAGGCATACATCAGCCATGAGAAGTATTGAATCACCGAAGGTATCCCTAAGCATCTTCACGGCCCTTGGAACCGGCCCATTCCTATCATAGGCCAGGGAGCCCTTCGGATCCTTACGCTTAGTTACACCGAAGAGCAGGAACGATCTAACACCAGCATCAACAGCCTCATCAATAGCCTTAATCAACTCATCACCAACAGGGTACCTGTACTGTCCCGGCATTGAATTTATTGGTTCAACAGAGCCCTCATCCTTAATGAATATAGGCCAGACGAGGCTACTGGGCATTAGAGTAGTCTCGGAAACCAGATTCCTAATCAACCTACTACCCCTCAACCTCCTCGGCCTGGTAGTTGGGAACCTGTAGTAGCGCATTAGATGCTATCAATTGGAGGGAAATAAACCCTTCTGATGTGCACAATCCAATGCGGGTAACTTATTAAAGATGTTGCGCATCAAGTTAGTAGCCATGAGGATACTGTCGTGGAACGTTAATGGAATTAGAAGCATATCGAGGAAAGGCACCCTAAGCGTGGTTAACGACTTTGATGTGGTGCTGCTACAGGAGGTTAGGTCAAGTGACCTACCCCTAGATGTACTATCAATGGGGTTTAACGTCTATGGCTTGCCGGCAGTCAGGAAGGGCTATAGTGGTGTACTTACCCTGAGTAAAATAAATCCAATCAATGTGATTAGGGGTATTGGGGTGAGGGATTTCGATGACGAGGGTAGGGTCATAACAATCGAACTCGGTGAATTCTACATAATTAATGCATACTTCCCAAGGGCTGGTGATGACCTCAGTAGGCTTCAATTTAAGTTAAACTTCGATGAAGCTATCGAGAAGTTCACCCTGAACCTGGTTTCAAAGAAACCCGTGGTGATGTGCGGCGACTTCAACGCCGTGTATGATAGGCGTGACTCAAGCTTCTGGGATGAGGAGCACCCAGGGTTAACACCAAGGGAGAGGCTATGGTTAAGCGGTTTCATTAAAAAGGGTTTCGTGGATACCTATAGGTTAATCCACCCACATGACGTTAAATACACTTGGAGGAGTTTTAGAGATAAGGATATGGCCATGAGGATAGATTACTGCTTAGTCTCAGGTGAATTAGCTAGTAGGGTTGCAAATGCGGATATATTAAACGTGGAGGGTTCAGACCATTACCCAATTCTACTTGAATTGCGTTGAATCAGCTGCCTTAGAGTAATGTTTAAAACATTAGACCTAGAGCTAAAGTTAATGCCTATCCAGTATAAGCCACCTGAGGATGGGGAACCGATAGTGATTAGGAATGGTGTATTTGAGAGGGTCCCGAATAAACCAATAATACTATACATACTGGGTGACGGCATAGGCCCTGAAATAGTAAGCGTGGCCATTGAAGTTGCTAATAAGGCCGTTGAACTTGCCTACGGCTCATCCAGACAGATAAAGTGGCTTGAGGTCTATGCCGGTGAGAAGGCGGAGAAGCTGGTGGGTAATAGGCTACCCCAGGAAACCATTGAGGCTCTTCAGAGGTACAGGGTTGTGTTAAAGGGGCCACTTGAGACGCCGGTGGGCGGTGGCTGGAGGTCAATAAACGTGGCCATAAGGCTACTCCTAGATACATACGCCAATGTGAGGCCGGTGAAGTACATTCAGGGAATTGAGTCGCCACTAAAGAACCCTGAGAGGATAGACTGGGTTATAGTTAGGGAGAACACTGATGACCTTTACAGGGGCTTTGAGTGGCAGTGGGATAGCCCTGAGGCCGCTAAGTTGAGGAGGTTCCTTAAGGAGGAGCTTAAGGTTGATGTTGACGAGGACTGTGGCCTAGGTGTAAAGCCCATAAGCCGTTGGAGGACTCAGAGGGTTGCCAGGTTCGCCTTTAGGTTTGCTGTAAGCAATAAGAGGAGGTCGGTCACCATCATGCACAAGGGCAATGTCATGAAGTACACTGAGGGTGCGTTTAGGGAGTGGGCTTACGAAGTCGCCTTGAAGGAGTTCAGGGACTACGTAGTGACTGAGGATGAGGTTAACAAGCTGTACGGCGGTAAAGTACCCCAGGGGAAGATACTTGTGAACGATAGGATGGCTGATAACATGTTCGCCCAGTTGGTTACAAGACCTGAGTCTTATGATGTAATACTGGCACCTAACGTCAATGGTGACTACATAAGCGAATTAGCGGCGTCATTAATGGGTAACGTGGGTATGATAGGGGCAGCTAACGTTGGTGACACTGCCGTAATGGTTGAGGCGATGCACGGGACAGCCCCTAAGTATGCCGGTAAAAACGTGGCAAACCCAACCAGTGAGATAAGGGCTATTGAACTGCTTCTACGCTTCATGAATTGGACGGAGGCTGCTAACCTACTCGATAAGGCTATTACCGAGGCCATAAGGCAGAGGAAGGTTACTCAGGACATAGCCAGGTATATGGGGATTACCCCACTTGGCACAAGGGAATACGGTAAGGCGCTCATGGAGATAATGGAAACCTTAAAATGAACCATCTTCCAAGTTAAGTTTTTAGGTTAAAACTAAGGTTTAATCTTTAAATCAACATACGTTTAATTACAAGATGAGGTGGCTGATACTATGTTAATTACCAGTGCGAAATCAGCTACGGCTTCAGGGCAATCAAGTATTAATTTCAAGTCCCAAAGGTAGTAAGAACCAGCAATTGATGCCGGGAACACCAGTACTCATCATTATGTTCTAATCAGCGCTAGGGCCCATGATCACTAAATCTCCTAAGCACCCCTAACCCTCACAGCTTTTAAGGGTACCTCCTGGCTGGTTTTACTACTCATTAGCCTTCTAATCATAAGCAGCCTATAAACCCTACATATTATGTAACTTAAAACGTCTCCAGGGGTTCTGTTGGTGAAGCTCTGCGTGAATATCGGCGATGCACTGAGCCCATTATCCCAAATCTCAATGCACAAGTTGTCACCTTCACTTATCACATGAAGCTCAATAAACATGTTACTGGGCTTAATAATATAACGTGTACCGTTCTTAAAGTTATGCTTCTCAACGTAACCATCCAAGCAACCACCCATTAACTCATCTATGATCTTAGTAGCGCCACTGCTCACGAATCTAAGCATTAAGCATCCATTTATAAGTGTAAGCGCTTACAAATCAATAAGACCTGCCTTCAGTTAAATTTAACTCACCTTGGCAAAATGGCGACAAGTCTCGTTCTTTTAAGGCGAGGTTTACCTCATCATAAAAATAGTAATTAAACATGCCAAGGCTGAAGCCGATAAGACACCCACCGAGGGCATGTTAAAGGAAGGGATGGTTTATGCCGGTGGTTTCCATATAGTATGTAGTTAACTATATAATTATGTAGTAAATGTATAGCACCAGAGGTTCTATATAAGGATTTGAGTAAGTTTTATAAAAGGTGCTCGGCAAGTCTCCTGTCTAATTAACTATGAGTAAACTTAATGGTTCAAAGCTACTAGGTGACCTGGGAGGTGTGACTTGGCTTGTGTTAATAATACTTGCATTTACATTCATGGCCAGGGCTAGTAATAACATGATTCAAACAACGGTGCCTTTAATGGCTGAGGAGTACTTCAACGCCAGCAACGCTGAGGTTGGTTTACTAGGTAGCGTGATTTCGGCATTCTCATTCATATCTACGGCATTTGTTAACGCTAGGTTAAGCTCCGAGAGGAGGAGGATCATGTTTGAGTTATCGACGGTGCTCTACTTCATAACATTTCTCATATACCCATTCATCAACTACATCGGGTTGTGGATAACTTCAGCCGCCGTCGGTTACCTACTGGGTGTGATAATGCCTAACATAGCCACGGCATCAAGTATAGTGGGTAGGTCCCAGGAGGTTAGGGAGAGGGTTATTGCTCTGTATACATTTGCACTAAGCCTAAGCCTAACCATAGGCCCTGTTATAGAGTCAGTGATACTGCGGTACTTTAGCCTAAGGTATGTCTTCCTGTTCTTCTCAGCATTCTCAGCGGTAATGATACCTCTATCATTCAAGATACCGTTCCCATCGGAAACACACAGCATTAACCATTTGAAGCTGAGTTCAGTTTGGTCAAGGGCAGGTTTTAGGGTTGCAGTCTACAATAACGCAATGTACAGCCTCCCCTTCGCCATGCTGACGGCTTTCGGGGGTATTTACGCAATTAGGTACTTCGGTGTAAGCAACTCTACCGTTTACCTATTGTTTGCGGCTTTCTTCACCACATCCTTCTTAACCAGGCTCTACATGTCAATGAGGTCCATTAGGGATGTTGGCAAGGCATCAATGTCCATGGCTATCTTGACCATTATTGGTGTAATGCTTATTACTACTTCGCCTAACGTATACGCCTACGCCGTAGCCCTGGCCCTACTCGGCATACCCCATGGGTTAACCTACCCTCTATCACTAATAGTGATATCAAGGGACTCTAGGGATGACGAGAGGAACGTGTTGAACTCAGCCTTCTCGTCAATAATGACCATAATAGGGGTGTTATCACCCATGCTACTTGGCGCCGCAGCTGACCTAATGGGTTTAAGACTAATGACGCTTCTCGTCGAAGCCTCAGTAATAGTGTTCACGTGGTTTCTCTATAAGTCAATACGGCAATTAAGGGCTATGCCGCTGAGCATTGAGTTAAGGTGACAACGGTCAAGACTCGCCCTTTAGGGCGGTGTCGTCCCATTATGTGGGGTATGGAGTGAGACATTTTATAAACCCCAGCCTTGTTATGGTATTCAATAACCCCGTAATAGACGGGGTAACAATCGAGACCCTCATGGTGAAACCCTACCCCTCAAGGGCAGGGAGGGGGTCATTTGGCCTGGTCAGGAGCTGGTATGAAGCCTTCAGCCTCTTAAGCGCCTCCCTCATGGTAAATGGTGCTGATTCTGTCTGCTAACTCACTGTAACCCATTTTCCTTAGGAATTCCAAAACCTCGGTTATGCTGGGGCCTGACCTAGCCCCCCTCCTTGTGACTTTAATTGCAGCTGCGGCGTTTGAGAATATTAACCTATCATCCCTATCTAACCCGATTAACCTAGCGAATACGTATGATGCGGCGAATACGTCACCAGCGCCAGTTGTGTCAATGGGTGTTACCCTAAATGCCTCAACTACCTTAACCCCCTCACTGGTGAATGACGCTGCCCCCCTTGATCCCATCGTCACCACCAGTTCATTGACGTTGACCTTTTCAAGTATCTTGAACCCGGCTGAAATCGGGTCCGTAACACCAGCCAGTCTACTGGCCTCTAGACTATTCATGAACCAGACATCAGCCCACCTCACTATTGGTGCCAATACATCTAAGCCCCTCAACGCCAACCCAGCCCCACCGTCGATCGATGTCGTTATGCCCAATTCCCTGGCCAGTTTAACACCAGCTTCAATTATGTTTAATCTGCTTGTGGCTAGGTGGAGGTGGTTGACATTGCTAAGGGAGTTAGTGTTTATGTCGACTGGTGCTAATCCAAGGTTAGCACCCCTATACTCAATCATCCTCCTACCCTCATCAGGCCCAATCAGGACAACCACGAGGCCACTCCTCTCTGCGCTAATCCTCTTAACCCACGTAATATCAACCCCCGCATCCTTAAGGTCCTCAAGCAGTGCATCACTGATCATATCGGTTCCGGTTGCGCCAATGAACCTTGAGTGGATGCCTAGCTTAGACGCTTGTACAGCGAAATTAGCGGCTGACCCACCACCACCTATGTAAGCCTCATAGGCTTCAACTGCGCTGTCGCTTTCAGGTAATGCCTGAACCCTGAAGTATACGTCCAGGTTAAGGTTGCCAACTGAGGCTACTGTTGGCTTATCCACGCTTTGGCTGGGTTTAGGCTGGGATAAATGCGTTTGCTGCATTTTTATCTAAGAGAAGGGTTTATAAGCCAGTGCTCTAGGGGTTTACTAGGTGATTAGATGTATCTAAATAAATTGGGAGAGGCTGATGTTGAAGATTTAGTTAAGAACGTTGATTTGAAGTATATACTTAGATGCGTGCTGAAGTTATCATCAACAGACGTTTCAATATACCACACGCTACTGAACAATGATGGTAACGATCCATTAACAGTATCCGAGATATCAACCATCGTTAGGAAGTCGAGGAGTACAGTGGAGAAGTCTCTAATGAAGCTTATTCAACTTGGGTTAGTGGGTAGGAGGGCCGTACTGACCAGGAGGGGAGGCTACACGTACGTCTACTACGCACTACCCATTGACCACGTCAAGCAGAGGCTGCTTCAACTAGTGGCTTCGTATTACAACATTGCTAGGGAGCTCATTGAGTCAACGACACCGTTATCGATGGTTAAGTCAATAGAGGAGTCGGGGTTAAGTGGTGAGTGAGCTAAACAGCTCTTAACCTCAAACAACACCCCTTATTCTTGGGTCCACTAACCCATATGTTAAGTCAGCTATGAAGTTACCCACTATTACTGATATTATTATGACTAGGAACGCCCCCACGGTTGTCATGTAGTCTGAGGTGCCTGCAGTTATGTTAATTAAGTACCCTAACCCAGGGATACCAAACATGGACTCTATGAATATGCTGTTACCGAATAATATGCCGTACGAGTAGGCCAGTAGCGTTAACTGGGGTAAAATTGAGTTCTTACCCACGTAGGACGTTAATATTCTCCTTTCACGCAGCCCCCTAGCCCGGGCTGTTAGCACGTAATCCTCGGTGAGGGTCATTGAGGCCAGGCTCCTGGTTATGAAGACCCAATTCGGGAACAGTATGATGTAGTACGAGAATATGGGCAGTATTAAATGCTTCATAACATCAAAAATGTAAACTATGTTGAAACCTGGTTTAACACCCATGGAGCTTAAGCCGGCTATGGGTAATACCTTAAGGATGACGCCGAAGACTATTATCAGGGTTAGCGCTATCACGTATGACGGTATTGACTGCGTGAACGCGGCTAGGCCGTTTATCACAGAGTCTATTATACCCGACTTGGATGCGCTGACGAGGCCAAGCATGTAACCGGTCATGAAGGCTAAGGTGAGTGATATGACGGCTATTATTATAGTCCATGGCGCCGCCAAGGCAATTATCTCGGCAACAGGCGCCCCATACGTTCTCGACCAGCCTAAATTACCGTGGAGTACCATGGTTAGGAAGCGCAGGTAACTGTTAACTGGGTCCACCACAGGACCTGCCCCGGGCACGGCGTGAATTATGAAGAATGCTATGGCTAAGGCGAAGATTAGCTCAGCGAATAGCGTTAATGTGATCTTTATCGTCCAAAGTACTGCACCTATAACCCTCTGGGGCAGTTTCCTTTCAAGCTTAGCTAGAGTGAGGGCAACGTCAGGTAATTTGTATTTAACGTAATCCATCACACCGATGCTTCCCTCATTAACCTGCTCCCTCCCAATAAGCCTATTAACAGCCTCCAGGAGTAGTCTCCTGTATACCTCATCCCTCCTAGCCCTACTAATGACTCTTATCAAATCCTCCTCAGTAGCCATCCTAGGCACATTGCCGATGACGTTAACCACCTCATCAAGGTCCATGAACCTTAAGGCGGCGCATAGGAGCATGTTGTTAACCTCAACCTCACCCCTCAAGGCTGCATCAACATATTCAGGTGAGAAGCCTAAATCCCAGGTATCAATACCCTTATCAACAATGTACTTAAGGATTTTTCGTCTTGAATCAGGGTCCACAGAGTACAAGTCAATTAAGTCGCAATCAACCATTACGCGGAGGTGAAGTCATAAACTATTATTTAAACATAACTCCATCTAAGCGTTAGACAGTAATTTAAAAATTTGAAATATTTAATCGCAAAAATGATTCAAGATACCGAGTCCTTGATGTAAAAGACAAGCGCACACCACATTGAAGGGTATGACTTAACTACTGCCATGAGATTATATCAATTAAGATTCCTCGGAATCTAAATGGGGCCTCATTTATTTAGGTTATCAATGTTTTTAGTGGCTATGGTGTTTGATGTTTCATGGCCCATTGAGCTTTTATTAATTAAACTGCGGCATGCCCTCAATAATTGATCATTTACCGTTAGTGGCTGGATAAATTAATCGGGAAGCCACTGGCAGGCATCTAGTTAAGTTATTAACCTAAAACCTAAACTGAAACCCTTATTAACTTTCTAAGGGTTTAACTGGGCGTGCCTAAGGATAAGGATGAGCTTGAGCAGTTTGAGGAGCAGGAGGAAGAGGAGGTTGAGGAGTCCAGTGAGGAGTATATACAGGAGAGTGCGATTACAGCCGAGACACCGACTAACACACCACCCAGTATACTAATTGACGTTACTTATGATGGTAAGGCAGGTAAGGCGCTGCTGAAGTTGTACGACTTCATTAACGATAGAATATATTACTGGTACGATAACACTGGGCATAGGCCATACTTAATAACCGACATACCGCCTGAGGAGGTGGCGAGTAAGTATAGGGCTGTTTTCAGGGTTAAGGGCTTTGATCACATGGATGTTGTAAGTAAGTTCGATCCACTGGAGATGAGGCAGAAGACCTACACCATAATTTACGCCAAGGATCCATTATCAATAGGCGGTGGTAGGGAGTCTATTAGGGACCTGCTCCCTAGGAGCTGGGAGGCTAGGATAAAGTACCACCTATCCTACATTTACGATAATGGACTCATCCCAGGCATGTTCTACAGGGTTGAGAATGGTAAGTTAACACGGGTTGGGGTTGAGGTGCCTGGTGACATCAGGAAGCTTGGTGAGGAGTTGTACGCAGGTGATGACGAATACCTGGGTGCATTTAGGGAGTGGCTGCCCCTATTCCAAGCCCCAGTGCCACCATTGAAGAGGGTTGCCGTGGATATTGAGGTCTACACCCCCCAGGAGAATAAGATACCTAACCCCAGGGAGGCCATGTATGAGATAATAGCCATTGGCCTAGCTGGGAGTGATGGACTTAAGAGGGTTCTACTACTCAGAAGGCCTGGAATGGAGATGAACCCTGACGAGGTTGGGATGCTATTGAGCAGTGACATTGAGTTAATGTTCTTCGACAGTGAGAGGGACCTACTCAAGGAGTTCTTCAAGGAGATAATGGCCTACCCAATCCTGGTAACCTTCAACGGTGACTCATTCGACTTAACCTACATATACAATAGGGCTCTTAAGTTAGGCTTCAGGAAGGAGGAGTTGCCCATAGTCCTGACTAGGGATGGAGAGGCTAGGTACGTGCTTGGGGTTCACATTGACCTATACAAATTCTTCAGCATTAGGGCTGTTGAGGTCTACGCCTTCGGTGGTAAGTACTCAGGTGGCGAGAAGACCCTTGACGCAATAGCCAGTGCCCTGCTGGGCATCTCAAAGGTTGAGAGGGAGAAGCCCATAGGCGAGCTAAGTTACATTGAACTGGCTAACTACAACTTCAGGGATGCCCTACTCACACTGTACCTCACAACATTCAACAATGAGTTAACCATGAAGTTGATTGTACTCTTGGCCAGGATATCAAAGACACCGCTGAACGATGTTTCAAGGTACCAGGTATCGGCTTGGATTAGGAACATGGTTTACTTCGAGCACAGGAGGAGGGGTTGGTTAATACCAAACAAGGAGGATGTGATAAACGCTAAGGGTGGCGTCGCCACCAAGGCTCTGATAAAGAACAAGAAGTACGCGGGTGCCATAGTCATAGAGCCCGTGGCCGGCATATACCCAAGCGTCTACGTACTGGACTTCGCAAGCCTATACCCATCTATAATAAAGAGGTGGAACCTATCCTACGAAACGGTCAGGTGCCCTGATGAGAAACAGGCCAATGACCCAGGAAACAAGCCAGTCCCCAACTTACCGCACTGGGTTTGCACAAACATGAGGGGGTTAACGTCACTGCTGGTTGGCCTACTGAGGGATATGAGGGTTTACGTCTATAAGAGGTTAGCTAAGAGCGAGAAGGATCCCCAACAGAAGGACTACTACAATGTAGTTCAAGCGGCGTTGAAAGTCTTCATAAACGCATCATATGGCGTATTCGGCGCCGAGATTTTCCCACTCTACTGCCCACCATTGGCTGAGTTGGTGACGGCGTTGGGTAGGTTAGCCATAACCAAGACCATAGTGAAGGCCCTTGACCTAGGCTTAACCCCAATCTACGGCGACACAGATAGCCTCTTCCTATACAACCCCGATATGGGTAAGTTGGAGGAGTTGGTGAATTGGGTTAAGGAGGAGCTGGGCATTGACATCGAGTTGGATAAGGCCTATAGGATACTTGCCCTAAGCGGTAGGAAGAAGAACTACGCCGGTATACTACAGGATGGTTCAGTGGACATGAAGGGGCTTGTCGGCAAGAAGAGGAACACACCTGACATAGCCAAGGAAGCCGTTAAGGACGTCGTCCACCTGTTCAGCACCATAGGTGGCATAGGTGACGTTGAGAAGGTTACTGAGGCGATTAAGGATCGCGTTAAGGAGTATTACCTAATGATTAGGAATAAGGATGTTCCACTGGATAAGTTAGCCATAAAGATGGCTGTGAATAAGCCCATAAGCGACTACACCAAGAACACCCCACAACACATCAAGGCGGCTGAGCTACTTAGCAAATACGGCGTCAAGGTCGGGCCAGGGGACATAATATTCTTCGTTAAGACCAGCACGAAGGAAGGTGTTAAGCCAGTTCAACTTGCCAGGATCGACGAGATAGATGTTGACAAGTATGTCGAGTACCTAAGGACATCACTGGAGCAGATACTGGACGCATTGGGCATATCCTTTGAAAACATAGTGGGCTCAAGACTCATGTAACAGGAAGGTAACTTTTAAATCCAGTATCAACTAACCTCAGGTATGGAATACGTTAGTTTAGGTAGAACTGGGTTAAAGATATGACCTCCTCCCTGCCTTTGTTGGGCGAGGGTTAATCTTGGGGTCTTGGTTGTTACCCCACTTATTACAGGGTTACTAAACATCCTAATAAGGTTGGACTTAATAAAATACTTCACTCCACCTGCCCTAAAGGGTGAGGCTTTGACCTTAGTCAACGTAGTCCCCCCTGGGGAAAGTGAATTAGCCGCACGTTACTAATCCCTAACACCCTCTTTAAGGCTATGGCCTGCCTAATATCATCAAGGCCTTAGGTTGACAACGGTCAAGTTTCGTTGTTTTGTGTTGTTTCTTTGTTTGTTTAAAGTTTTGGCCTATTGTCCAGTATTTTTGTTTCTGGTTATGTTTTAATTCCTCCCTTTGCCTTGTGTTTTCTTGGTGCTTGGGTTGGTGCCTCCGGGAGGGGGTTCAATCTCTTTGGATGAGCCGGTGGGTCGATCACCCACCCTTACCACCAACCCAGGCACGCCCTCTTCCTCTAAACTAAAGGGGAGTGGGAAATTGAGAAATGAAAATATACGCACTGTTAGGCTTAGGTTGTTGCCAAACGGTGCCCAGGAGCGTAAATTGCGGAGAATCGCCGATGCTACTGCCAAGTTATGGAATGGGCTTAATTACGCTAGGCTTATGCAGTTTAGGGCAAGTGGTAGGGTGGATTTCAAGGGTACTGGGCACGAGTTCTACCACAGGTACAATGTGGTGCTTGGTGTGAATGCTGGAGTCGTCATCCAACTAAACAACCAAGCTTGGATGTCATACTTTGAACTAAATAGACTTTACAAGCAAGGCAAACTACCTAAATTCATGGGTAAACCATCACCACCAGGCTTCTGGAGGGATAAGGTGCTTGGGAAGAGGAAGCTAGTAATCCTGGTTAGGAATGACAGATACTACATTGAGCCGATCAACGGTGGGGAGGGTTACTTGGTGCTTAAGGATTGGGGTTTGAAAATAAAGTACGCTGGGAGGATAAAGTGGAGTGGTAAGCAGGGTACACTCGTAATTAAGCACGAAGACAATAGGTGGTTCGCATACGTACCCATAGAGGTCGGTGCTAAACCAGCGAAGAGCAACCCAAAAGGTTATGTTAAGGGCATCTATGAGAAGATTCAAATCGAAAAACCCAAGGGCAGTAATAAGGCTTTCATAGACATCGGCTTGAATAACTTGTTTGCAGTTGTCTTCAACCACACTGATACGGCCATTTTAATCAAGGGTTCGAGTATTAAAGCCGAGTACTACTGGTGGAAGCGTGAAACCAAGACTTACCAATCGATTAGGGATTGGTTGAGGAATCACAGTTTCGAGTCCTGGCGTAAGTATCACATGTTTTACCTTCATGCTGAATACAAGCGACATGAAAGGCTAAGACACTACTACAGGACAGCGGTCAGATTCCTAGCCAAGACACTGTGGCGGATGGGCATTGATGAAGTCTTCATCGGATACCCCTACCTAGTTAGCCAAGATGATGGCAATGAGTATAACACCAATGTTTGGTGGTTTGCGAAGATAATCAAGTGGTTGGGTGAGGTATTGCAGGAGTACGGCATAAGGCTCAACGTTGTTAATGAGTATGGTACTAGTAGGCAATGCTCAATATGCAATGCAAACCATGAAAACGGTAGAGTTAAGCGTGGATTATACGTATGCCCAGTTATGGGCATAGAGATTAACGCAGACTTGAATGCGGCAAGAAACATAGCAAAGAAAGCAGGCTACGAAACACCTATACCGAGGAAGATACTCAGCTACATAGTAACAACAAACGGCGTGAAACCATTAACCCCCAAAGAGGGGGTAACAATCGAGACCCCCAAGATTAACCCTACCTCCCCGAGGTAGGGAGGGGGTCATTCGCTGAAGATAAGCTATGTTAACTTCTAGTAGCGATGTAACGTAGTCGTCTTAATGGATGGTTTCTTAAACGCAATCCTTTGTATCTTAATCTGGATAAAGCTTATATATTCACCCTGTGAAGGTGGCTTGTGTCATTGCTTAACGTTGAGGAACTTGAGAAGAAGTTGGCAGAACTGAACACCAGGTTGAATGAGATAAACGGCGAGATAAGCAACGCCTATAATGAGCTTAATGAGCTTAAGAAGAAGTTGAACGAGAAGAGGAGTCAATTATCTGCAATTATAAACCAGTTGAATGGTAAGAGGGGTGAGTTGAATGAGTTGAAGGGTAAGGTTAGGGAGCTGGTTGAGAAGAGGAATAGCATCATTGATCACCTTAAGAGGAATAAGGCCGAGAAGGACGAGGTCACGAAGAGGATTACGCAGTTAAGGGATAGGTTGAAGAACCTTAGGGAGCTTTTAAGGGAACTTGAAGCGACTGGGGGTAGGGTTCAGGATAAGGATAAGTTAAAGGTGCTCATAGAGAAGCTCGAGTTTGAGCACGACACGTCACCCTCGGATTTAAAGAGGGAGATGGAGTTCTACAAGACCATTGTTGAGCTTGGTAAGAACCTTGAGAGGGCTGAGACACTGGATGAGTTAAGGGGGCACATAGCGGACACCGCCAGGGAGCTTGAGGAATTGGTTAAGAAGCGGGCGGAGTTGGTCAATGACCTTAAGGCAACCTACGAGGGTAGTTACAAGCCCATAAAGGACGAGTTGGCGGCATTGAAGGGTAAGATTAATGAGGTTAGGAATGCCATAGGGGAGTTGAAGAAGAGGAGGGATGAATTGAAGGCTGAGAGGGATGAATTGAAGAGGCAGATTCTAGCCATCTATGCTAGGATTAAGGAGCTTAAGGAGTCCAAGAGGCAGGTGATTGATGAGATAAATAAGAATAGGCTACTTCTCGTCGCAGCCAGGAAATCAGCCCTAGCTGCAGAGCGCAGGAGGAGTGAGGAGGCTGTTAAGAGTGAGTTGAAGAGGAAGGCCATGGAGGCCCTCCAGAAGCTTGAGAGGGGCGAGAGGGTTAGCCTAGACGAGTTAATGGGGCTTGAGGACTCTGAGGACGGTACACATGAGTAGTGGGCAGGTTGAAGCCACCATTAGGTTCAAGCCCCCTGCCAACTTAGACGTGGTGTATAGGGTTTTCAAGGCTATGGAGCCTGAGTTCAGATTCAGGAGGGGTTCAGTCACTGTTAAAACAGAGGACGGCCACCTAACCTTAATCATAAAAGCCAGTGATGTAAGTAGCGCCAGGAGCCTAATAAACAGCGTTCTTAAGCACGTCTACCTACTCCTCAACCTTCAACACTATACTTAACCCCATTCTCATCAAGCACCTTAACGTCAATCCTCCTCACGTTGATTAAAGCAGATCCATCACTAATCATCATTAGTGAAGCCCTGTGCCCAAGCACACTATTAACCTTATCCAGGTACTCTAGGTTCAACCTTACTGTTACGTAGTCCTTAAGCTCCTGGGCGACCCTACTCTTCAGTGAGTCTAGGCCAATGTTGTTCTTAGCCGATATGAATAGTGGGGTGCTTAGGTTGAATTCTGATGCTAAATTGGCTAAGGTTGAGTATTCGTTAACCTGGTCAATCTTATTGAAGACTGGGATAACCTTACTCATGGGTACCCCAATGTTGTTTAATATGGTCACTGAACTGCTCAACTTCCTACGTACCTCTGGTAATGGGTCACTTGAGTCTATTAGCAGCAGTATTAGGTCGGCGTAGGCTATCTCCCTTATGGTTGAGTAGAAGGATTCAATGAGCACAGGTGGCAGGTCGTCTATGAACCCCACGGTGTCAGTCACCACGGCGTACTTACCGTTGAAGTTAACTAACCTTGAGTAGGTTGATAATGTTGCAAAGGCCTTACCGTCAATGTACTTACCTTCCCCAGTCAGCCTATTGAAGAGCGTGGTCTTACCTGCCATTGTGTAGCCTGTTAGTACGACCTCGGGTATTCCCTTATCCCTCCTCTTAACAATGTGCACATCCCTCATTGCCTTTATTGCCTGAAGCCTCCTCCTTATTGAGGCTATCTGCCTAAGCGCATGCTTATAGTACGTCTCGGCTCCATACTCACCTAGGCCGTGGAAGCCTATCTGCTCACCCCTCTTACTTAGCCTAATGTACTCCTTAATCATCGGTAGGGTATACCTCAACTCAGCTAGCCTTATCTGAAGCTTAGCCTCCGCATCACCAGCCCTACTATCAAATATCTCAAGTATCAACTTAACCCTATCCATTACGTTAATGCCTAATTCCCTGGACAGGTTGAAGGATTGGCTTGGCTTAAGTTGATGGTACGCTATCAGGTAACCAACCTCATCATTAATGAGCTTCTTAATCTCCTTAAGCTTTCCTGCGCCGACGTAAAACCTTGAATCCGGCACCCTCCTCTGAACAATAACATCCTTAACACTGTATCCAGCAACCTCGGCGAGCATCCTAAACTCATCGATCTTACTCCTAACGGGGTTTGGATCAACGTAGGCTAATACGGCTACCTTACCCATATTAAGTTAACGTTGGTTAGGTGCTAACGGGCTTTAATTTACTTTTCGCGCACCGCCTACCTTAGGCTTAAGTCTAGGTATATTGAGTTCAGGATCTTAGCCAGGTTCTTCGACGTCACCCAGGTTAAGACCTCTATGTAGGCCTCGGCCGGTGTCCCACTCCTCAAGGTGACGTTGAACATATTGGCGAGTAGCTTAACGTGCTGGGTGCACTGCTTAAGCATTGGGCATTTTAGGCAGTTTGGTATTGGCCTAACGCCGTTTATTATTATGAAGCCGGTCTTCTCATCCACGAAGGCCCCCTTCCCATTAACCAGCCTAATGCTCAGTGAGCCGGGTCCCCCATCCTCAACCTCGTAGACTAGGTAAACTGGGGCTGAGAAGACTAGGCCAAACTCCCCCCTCTCAATCCACCCATACCTGGTTAGGACCGAGATGTGTTTGTAGAGCGTTGACTTAGGTAACTTAAGCTTCTGCCTAATCACAGGCGGCCTTGAAACACCAAAGGCTATTAACTTAAGTATGCTTAACCTACCTGGGTCGAGGGCCTTCTCAAAGGCGTCAACACTCATTAACCTCACCTTACCCCTCTTAAAGGTATGAGGCCTTATAGGGAACCTAATCACCACATCCTCATCAATCTCATTAAGTAGGCTTGTATCGGTAAATGAGACAGCTACCACTTTAAGCAGCTTAATCAAGCTCCTTTTAAACACTACCCATGTTACTTAGCCAACGCAGCACATGGATTAACAACACCATTAATTCTAGGATTCTTCGATGATTCTTCTAAACCAATAACCTGCAGGGAGGCGGTAAAGTTTAATAAGTGTTTGTGTATGATGGGTTTCCAGTGACCTCAATGGAAATGGAGTGAGGTGGGTTGTTGGCTCGGCCTGGCCGTACATATACGCAGTCCCGCATCTAGGTAACCTGGTGGGTTCACTGCTATCGGCTGATGTATTCACCAGGTACCTTAAGTTGAGGGGTTATGAGGTAGTCTACGTAACGGGTAGTGATGAGCATGGCACACCCATTGAGGTTGAGGCTATTAAGCTGGGTATTGAACCTAGGCTACTGACCGATAGGATGCATGAGGTGATTAAGAAACTCCTTAAACTATGGGGTATTGAGCCTGACAACTACACTAGGACTGAGTCGGAGGTTCATAAGCAGTACGTCAGGGACACCTTCACTAAGATATATAAAAACGGCTACATATTCACGAGGGATGATGAACTACCCTACTGCCCAAGGGATAAGATATTCCTACCCGACAGGTTCGTGATTGGCACATGCCCATACTGCGGCTACCCCTACGCCAGGGGTGATCAATGCGAGAACTGCGGTAGGTTGCTTGAACCCAGGCTACTGATCAACCCCAGGTGCGCCATATGTGGCTCAACCCCGGAGTGGAGGGTGACTAGGCACTGGTACCTTGATCTGAGGCGCCTTGAGGAGAGGATTAAGAGGTACATTGAGGGTAACGGCGCCTTACCGGACAATGCGAGGCAGATGAGCCTAGGCATGCTTAAGGAGGGTTTGAGGCCGAGGGCCATAACCAGGGATAATAAGTGGGGTATACCGGCCCCATTCCCAGGGGCTGAGGGTAAGACAATATACGTCTGGTTTGAGGCCGTCCTAGGCTACGTGTCAGCCACCATAGAGTACTTCAAGGGTGTTGGTAAGGAGGATGAGTGGAGGCGCTTCTGGTTTGATAAGGGCACTAGGGTGGTGTTCTTCATAGGGAAGGATAACATACCGTTCCACACAATAATATTCCCAGCCCTATTAATGGCCACGGGTGAGGATTACGTTATGCCGTGGACAGTCTCCTCAACGGAGTACTTAATTTTCGAGGGGAGGAAGTTCTCGAAGAGCCAGAGGATTGGGGTTTGGGCTGATGAGGCCATAGCCCTCCTCCCAGCCGACTACTGGAGGTTCTACCTAATTTACAATAGGCCCGAGCAGAGGGACAGCAACTTCACCTGGGACTCATTCCTAGACGTGGTTAACTCCATAATGAACGACACAATAGGCAACTTCATACACAGGGTCTTGACACTGGCCAGCAGGAGGTGGGGTACTGTACCCAGTGGCGTGAAGCTGAGTGAGCAGGACCAGGAGGTGTATGGTAAGGTCCTTGATGTGATGAGTAAGGTTGAGGAGAATTACGAGGCCATTAGGCTTAAGGATGCGGTAGCCCAGTCAATAGAAATAGCCAGGCTGGGTAACAGGTACCTTAACGAGAAGCAGCCCTGGAGGCTAAGCGATGCCGAGTTTAACAGCTCGCTCTACATGCTGCTGAGCGCCGTTAAGGCCCTGTCAGTGGCCCTAGCCCCCGTAATACCATTCAGCGTCAGTAGCCTCTGGAGGATGATGGGGTATAGTGGTGGGTTAAGGTGGGATGACGCCAAGAGGCCCATTGAGGAAGGGTTAAGACTAGGTGAACCAAAGCCGCTCTTCAGGAAGATAAGCAGGGAGGAGCTTAACAGCATGCTTAAGAGGCTTGACGAGATAAGGGACCTTAAGGACAGGGGTAAGTACCCGTGGGAGCAGGTTTACCTACCAGAGGGTTAAGCCTGGGCGCTTAAATCAACCATTAATGGTGATGAATGTTTATTAACCCCTAAACCCGCTTAAGGGCGTTATGTCCAATCAACAGGAGGGTGGGGAGATAGGGCCAGTTGAGGCCAGCATACTCCTAACGTTAATTAGGCTTAACGGGAAGTGCCTACAAAAGGACCTGTGGAAGATGGCTGGGACCAACAGCAAGGTTGGCATACCAGCCCTAAACAAGTTGATTAAAATGGGGCTTGTCACTAAGAGGAGGGTTAGTGAGAAGGTTTACGAGATTAAGTTAACCAGGAAGGGTCTGAGGGAGGCTAAGAGACTTGAGGCCAAGGCAAGCGTAATACCTGAGGTCGACCTAAACCTACTGGCCACGATACCCTGCTTCTACTGCCCATACATAACATCATGCGGCGTTGGCCACGAGAACTCACCAGAGACCTGCGAGATGCTAGGCAGTTGGTTATACAACCTAGCCAAGTTGAAGGACATGGTTAACTTGGAGGCGCAGTAAAAGGGTGGATGCATGTGGATATCAACCAGCGGTTACTCATCATTAAGGTAAAGTTTAAAAAATAAACATGTAGCGTTGCGTGATGCCCACCTTCAAGCTTGTTTTAAGCGACCCAAGGAGTGGTAGGGCCAGGCAACTTGAGGTTAAGGATGAGGTGGCGCAGAGGCTCATTGGGCTAAGGATAGGTGAGGTTTTTGACGCCCAACTGCTGAGTGGCGTAATAGACCTACCCCAGGGCTTCAGGGTGAGGGTAACCGGCGGTACAGGCTATGATGGGGCGCCCATGCACCCTGGTGTCGAGGGGCCGGTTAAGAGGTATGCGCTTCTCTCAGGTAGGCCTGGGTTTAGGCCCAGTAGGGGTGGTGAAAGGAGGAGGAAGTTGATTAGGGGTAACACTATCAGTGACCAGACTGTTCAAATAAACGCAGTCCTAGTCTACCCTGAGGGTTGGGATAAAGGGCCAGTCATACAGGCTGGTGAGACTAAGCAAGCCGAGGCTAAGGCTGAGGAGAAGGCTGAGGCCGCTTAACCACTAGCCTCATTCACTAACTCCACTATTTTACTGTAGTTTAATGCATTTATGCCCATTAAGTAGCCTGTTAATGTCCCGTTTCCACGGGATATTATAACCATTGGGAGTATTGAAGCCACTGACCCACTGTTCAATGCCTTAATGACAGTAGTCGCATTGAGTATGCCCAGGGCTTGTGTGGAGTTGAATAGGCCTATGGGTATCTGGGACCCATAGCTTAACCATGAGGCAGTGGCCAAGTAGACACCGGGTGGTGCCGTGCAGTTCAGGGTCTCCATGCTGAAGTATACATTAGTCCACTGGGGTGGTGTAATGAATTGGAAGCCAACGGATGGTGCATTAAGGAGCACAAGAATAACGCTTGAGGACTTGGTTAAATTGTAAAGTAGGCTGTACGGAATAGTGCATTGGGTGGTTGGGGCAATGGTTATGAACACTGTGACAGGCTTAGTCCCATTGAAGACCAGGGGATTCATGAGTGATGGGGTTGTTGAGTAGGAGGTTATGTTAACCAGTGATACGCCTATCAGTGAGAAGACGTTGAACTTAGCCGTGGGTTGCTTGTAAAGTAGGGTTGGGCCTATGTAGGCGATTATGAACCCAACCTCAGCTATTGCAATAGCCACTATGGCAGTTATGAAGAGCCTCCTCTTCTTCCTACTAGCCCTACTCCTCCTTGACATGAGCAAACGGTGAACCGGGAATTAATAAGCATTATTCACACTAGTGAGTCTCAATCCAACTAGGGGGTTAGTCAGGATTAGCCATACCACTCAACACGAATACATAACCGGCTTAGTGCGTTATGCAGTGCGCTTTAACCTTAAATGTTGTTAATATTTAGCAAAATATCTATGAATATATACTATAGGTCTTTTGATTAAGTTCAAATAGATTACGCTTAATCACTAGGTGCTTAATGTTTAAAAATTGCAGAGAATTGCGTCTTAAGATGGGAATTTCTGAATTAGCTGAGCAGGGTAATGGGGCTAATGGCCCCAGGGTACTTAGGTTATTTAGATATTTAACTAACATTAACTGTGATTTGGATGCGGGTAGGCTTAAGGAGATTGTTGGTTCACTGTTGAACTTAACCTACGCAGTTGCTGATGATGAGGCTAAGCTTAATGATGAAGTCGTCTTCAGGTTCCAGTATGCACTGCACCTAACCCTAGCCATACTGGGTTCAGCTGAGGATGGTTGCCTAACGCCCAGCTGCATCAATAAGCTAGTTAATGTACTGCGTAGGGTTGGTGAACTGGCAAGTAAATGCGTAGACGAGTGCAGTGAAATAGTGCTTATTAATGAGGAGCTTAGGAGCATGTATGAGCATGAGCAGTCTTGCTCATCATACTGGAGGTTTTAACCCAGCCTAATATCATAAAGCTCCTTGGCCATCTGGGGGTTTCTCATTAACGCCGTACCCACCAGTAGTGCATTAGCCCCCTCCCTGGCCAGTAGTTCAGCGGTGCCCCTATCCCTAACCCCGCTCTCGGCAACTATAACAACCCCCTTACCCCTAATTGCCCTAATCACCTCAAGGCTCCTCTCATGGGATATGGCTAAGTTGTCCAGGTCCCTTGAGTTAACGCCAATAATGCAATTGGGGTAGTCCTCAGCCGCCTTAACGGCATCCTCAACGTTATCAACCTCAATCAGGGGTTCAAGCCCCCTACGCCTAATGGCATCAACAACCTCACCCACGTCACCATTAAGAAGCCTGTATATCACGAGGACCGCACTTGCGCCATTGGCGTAGGCTTCATTAACCTGGCTTTCACTAATTACGAAGTCCTTGTAGAGCACGGGCTTATTAAAAAGCGCAGCCACCCTGACGAATATTGGATGGCCCATGAAGAAGAATGGCTCCGTCAATACACTAAACCCAGTTGCGTAAGGTGAGACTTGGCTGAAGTAGCTGTAGGGGTCTAGGTCAACCCTAATCACGCCACTGGGGCTGGCTCTCTTATACTCAGCTATTAAGGCTGCGTAACCCTCACTGTTCCTAGTCTCAATAGCCCTCATCAGGCTTAATGCCCCAGCAATCCGACTACTCATCAACTTAACCCTAAGCTCAGTAAGCCCCCTAACCTCACTTAGAAAACCCACAATTTAGCTTAAGGAGCCCCATTTTTAAACACTACAACCTGTACCACAACTAACTAAAAACCGTGAAGACGCAAAGATCTCTATAATGTGGGGCATAAGCATCACCGTGTTGATGGTGCCCCGGCCGGGATTTGAACCCGGGTCACGGGCTCGAGAGGCCCGCCTTAGGGTGGGTGAACCCACTATCCTTGTCCGGGCTAAACGACCGGGGCCTATGGGCCGTCCTTAACTTAAGCCTTTTTAGCTTTTCTGTTTGGAATTTGTTTTGGGGTTATCCTGGTGGGTGTGTTGTGTTGAAGTTTCCGTGGATGCTGTTGTGGTTAACTTGGGTTGAATAGTGTGTTGGTTGTGTTCTGCTGTTGCCTATTTAAGGTTTGTACGTATGTCTTTGGGACTAGGTTTATGTGTAGGTATATGTAGCCTGGTGAGTAGGCGCTGCTTATTGGTATTAGGTTTAGTGATACGCCTATTATGCCTATCCTGGTTCCGTTTGGTGCTATGACGTTGAAGCCGAATACGTAGAAGATGTACTCCGGCCTAGCCCTAGTCCCATTCCACGATACGGCGATGGATTCCTGAACAGGCACAAGCCTACCATTGCCAACATACCTCTTGACTGGTGGTAGTGTCTCCAAAACCTCCAAGACAGCCCCATAGGTCCTATTCAAAACAGGCTTAAGGGCATTTTGAATAGCCCAAGTAGCCAATGCGGGCGTAACACCGATGCCACTGAACTCTGCTGATGATGGTATGCAGAATGAGTACTGAGTCTGGTTAAAATACCTAAACCTATAGCCACCAACGCCAAGATACTGAAACAGTGTTGGCATGTACTGAACCAGTGTTGGTACGAAGCAGCCAACGCCACTCAAGGTCACGTTACCCACTGCAACAACATGCCTAACACCATTAACAGTGGTGCTCACGTTAATTGGAATAACCCTAGGTATGGTTATGCTCCTGGTTGGGAAAATATCCCACTGATAAGCCACTATCCCAGGATAAATTGGTGGCACTGATTCATTGCTGAGGCTAAGACCAACAGTAACCCTAATAACCCCGACGAAGGCAGCGCCGGGATCATCCGGAGGGCCACCATAAGGCCCAACGAACCTCACAACAGTCCTATTACCCACGGTAAACACCTCAATCCTATAAGGTCTCAAAGCTATGAGGGGGGCATTCGGAGACGCAGCAGGCGATGAACACATAAACGTAAGAGGCGATAAACGTATTATGCCGGGGCACAACGGGAAGACGTTCAAATAGCCAACACCCACGTAGTACAGGCTCAACCTCATAATGTAATTATAGTCAAGGTGGGTTACAAGCAACACACCCACCACGGCCGCTACGAGTAAAGCAGCTACGGTTAACACGGCCAACGCCAAACCAACCCCAACCCATACCCACCTACACCTGAACCTGAAAACCAACTTATATCCCCTTCCCCAATATTGAGTATTGAGCAGAATATAGCCCACTACCCCATCATTGCACCAGGAACCATCAACACGGCCACTCACCTTGACGGGTTGAAGTTTTCCACACTAACCAGCGCCGCGGATGGTGGATGGGTTAGGTAGTTATGCTGTGTTTATGCATAATGTTGAAAACGTTTTAAAGGCCTCATTGATCGGCGGCTTTGTGGCTAGGTTTAATGCTGGTTTGGCTTACTCTGTGGCCCTTGCCTTCGTTTGGGGTGTCGCCTACCCCCTCACCAGGATGGCTGAGGCCTATGCTTCACCAATGGTTATTTCATTGGCTAGGGTTGCCCTGGCCTCACTATTCCTGTACCCATTAGCCAAAAGGCTGGTGGTGAACCTCAAGATGCTGGTGGCCTCAGCCCTAAACATGGGCCTATTCCTAACGCTACTCAATCTGTCAATACTTCATACCCCAAACCCTGGCTTGGCAGCGCTCATGGTTTACACTCAGCCGCTCTTCGTAGTAGTACTGGAGAGGCTAATGCTTAAGCGCAGGTTGGGAACCATGAGGGTGGTTGGGGTGCTGCTGGGCTTCGTGGGTGTGGCCCTCGCTTCAGTTAGGGCTGTTTCCCTTGGCCTCGGTGTATTGGCTGGGTTGATGGCTGGGCTACTTTGGGGCCTTGGGACTGTGATGTATTCAATGTGGTTCAGCGGCCTTGACCCCATAGTGGCTAACGCATCATCATCAGTGTTGTCAATACCCATAGTAGCCCTAACCCTCCCAATAGACCCAGTCGTATCGCTAACGCTAAGGGGGGTTGCGTTAATCTTACTGGTGGTTCTTGACGCACAGGTGCTTGGATTCATGCTGTGGTTCAAGGCCATGAGCAGTGAAAGGCCCAGCACCGTGTCGTCTATACTACTAGCCACCCCAATACTAGCCCTCTACTTCAGCGCCCTAATGCTTAAGTCGCAGTTAACACCACTGGAGCTGGCGGGCACGGCGGTAACGGTGATGGGCGTCCTCATGGTTATCAGGTCGAGTTAACTTCACTATAAGGCTATTGAGGGGCTTATGAGGGTGGGATTCCAAATAAAGCTGCATGTTTTACCAAGGTTAAATCAACTAGGGATTAGTGGATTCACAGTATATCCTTCCTGAGCACTCCCTTACTTCTATGTGCCTCCTGGTTCCTTAACCACTGCCTCAGGAACCTGTTGTAGCATTCCTCAGAGCAAAACACCCATGGCCTATTAATGCAGCAGGTCTTAACAACGATAGGTTGTCCGCTGATCACCCTACCGCAGTACGTGCACCTTACCTGCCCCGTCCCTGTGTTCAATAAAAATGGCATGGTTAACCAATAATTGACTTATTTTAAAGGGTTACGATGGTGTTAATCCGCATTGAGGATGGGGATAAAACTTATAAATTAATTATTGTGAGCCAATAATCAAGTGATCATGGTGAAGCACCCTATTGCTGAGTCCGAGATCACCAGGGCTATTGTTAAGTATGCGTTGAGGGACCTGGATGAGTACTCTAAGGTGGATGTGTTGATAGTTGGGGCTGGTCCATCAGGTATGATGGCAGCCTACTACCTGGCTAAGGCTGGGTTAAAGACGCTTGTCCTTGAGAGGAGGTTCAGCTTCGGTGGCGGTATAGGTGGAGCAGCTAACCACCTACCCAGGATCGTGGTTGAGTACCCAGCCTCCGAAATCCTAAGTGAGGTGGGGGTTAGGCTGTATGAGTACGGTGATGGACTGTTCGTAGTCGACCCAGCGGAGATGATCGCTAAATTAGCCTCAAGGGCCATTGATGCCGGGGCTAAGTTCCTGCTTGGGGTGCACGTAGATGACGTGATATTCAGGGATAATCCCCCAAGGATCACTGGAGTGGCCGTGATATGGTCAACGGTCCAAATGGCTGGAGTACACACAGACCCAATCTTCCTTGAGGCCAAGGCTGTTGTTGACGCCACTGGTCACGATGCCGAGGTCGTGGCTGTGGCATCGAGGAAGACACCTGAACTCGGCATAAAGCTTTATGGCGAAAAGTCGGCTTACGTTGACGCCGCTGAGGACCTGGTCGTCAAGTACACGGGTAAGGTTGTTGATGGTCTCTACGTAACGGGTATGGCTGTGGCCGCGGTTCATGGATTACCCAGAATGGGGCCAATATTCGGTTCAATGCTACTCAGCGGTAAAAGGGTGGCCGAGCTGATAATCAGCGACCTCAAGGGTTGATTCAGTTAAAGGTTTAAGGTAACCCTTATTTACTATTTACAGGGTTCTGAACTGGGTTCAGAGCATGGGTGATGAAGGCGGCTTGAGTAGGTTGGGTTCATTCCCCTGGAGGGACTATGGGGTAGTCTTTTCACTCCTCTTTGGGTCTAGGCTTAGTGGTAGGTTGATTAAGGGTGATTGGGATGTGGCGGTTTGGCTAGAGGACATTAATGCTGCTGTTGACCTTCAGTGGGCTTTGGCTAGGCACCTTGGGGTGCGTGAATGGGATGTGGACCTGGTGGTGCTTAACAACCACGAGGACCTACCCTGCACGTTGATAATCGACATATTGGGTAAGGGCAGGGTAATTTACTACAGGGACCTTGAAACCTACCTGGACATCAAGGCTAGGCTGCTTCACCCATGCCTAGACTTCATGCTAGACGCCGAGAAGCTTCAACTACTTAAGGTGCAGATGGAATCGGTGATGAGTAGGTGGGTTCATTAGAGCGTCTACTTAAATTACTTTTACAATACACGGCATTGCTGGATGGGTTAAGCGAGATCGACCTCAATGATGAGTATAGGTACTACTCAGCAGTCTACCTACTGCAGGTGCAGGCCCAGGTAATCATAGACATAGTTATGAGGGCGGCATCGACCCTTGGTTACGAGGTTGAGGGTTACGCCGATGCAGGGCGTAAGTTAATGTTAGCCGGGGTAATTAACGAGGATGAGTTCTCAATCTACAGTTCTTTAGTCGGTTTTAGAAACATCGCCATACATCAGTACGGTTCCTTAAACCCAAGTGTGGTTAAGGGCATTATAAGCGGTAGGAGGTACAGGGATGTGGCTAAGGTGGGCGTTAAGGTGGTTGATGAATTGCGTAAGAGGGGTATTGACTGTTGACGCGTTTTAACAAGCCTTAACCCATATACCTCTTGACCCATCCCACCTTAACCTACCTGCACTTATCTGCCTATTTATCAAGTCCTCGAGCCTCTTATAAAATTCCTCATTCTTAGATATGAAAAGACCCGAGTAAACAGCATTAACGAATTCCTCATCACACTCTTTAACAGCCCTAAACGCCGACTCAGGGCTCATAATCTTGGCCACTATCCTTAACCCACCTGTCTCATGCTCCTTAACCGAGTCCTCGGCTCCATCCATGATTATTATTAGGTTTATGGGCGGCTTAACCTCCATGACATAGGCTTCCCCCGTCACCCATGGGCCATACATTATGGCTAGCATAGGTACCTTTGGTAGGGAATTGATGTAAGCCGTAGCAATACCCCACTCATCCTGCATCTGCCGGTCGTGTGTCTAGGGTTAAAATACAGAGTTCACTGTTCATTTTAGTGCATAGCTGAGTAGGAAGTTGGCCAGTTGAGCTATCTTATACCTGCTATAGTACCAAAGCACCCTACCCCTCATCCCCCTTGACACTAACCCTCTACCTAATTGCGAGTGGGCTGTTGCTACCAGGAGTTTGAGGGTCCTCATGTCACTTACCGTGGTTGAGCCATGGTGCATGTGGTGGCTTAGGGTTACCCAGGGCATAAGCTTAATGCCGCTGTAGTACAGTAGTATACCAAGGGTGGTTTCATCACTGACGTACAGCCTAATGCCCGGCTCAATGCCCCTTAATGAATCCTCAATCTTACTGAGCACACCCATGTTTATCGACTCAAGTAACCCCCTGCTCAGCCTAACCGCCTGCTTAGGGCCAATGAAGAAGACCCCCTTCCACAGGCCCGGTATCCTGTAGCCATAAACCTCAATCGACTTACCATTAACCTTAACCTCACCCAGTTTAACGCTCCTCTCAAGGAAGAGGGACCTACCCTTAGTTTCATGGTCCAGGACAGTGTAGTAACCGTACCTACCCACTAATTCCCCATCGGCGCTCGCCAACTCTGGTTCAAGCAGATTATCACTGTCAACAACCAGGGCGTCTAACCCCTCCTCCCTGGCATCCCTAACGATCCTCATGAATGTTAAATTCCTATCACGCCAATTACCATACCTAACCTCAACCTCCTCAGGTATAATCCTCCTAAGCAACTCCAGTTGCCTATCCTTAAACACGTTGTCCACGTACACCAACCTACGCCTAACCCCAAGTAACCTGGCGTTAACCATGAAGTAGTCAACCACCTCATGCACCCTATAAAACGGCAGGTACGTTATGAGGGTATCCACCGGGGCGTAGCTGGGTAAAAAGGCTTAATAAGGCTTTCCTGAGTCCAGTTTGACCCCATATTACTTAGATTTTCATTGCGATTTTGAAGCGTTTATGTACCGCTTTAGTTAAAGTTCGTTGATAACGAATGGTAAACCTCGTCCCTCAGGGCGGGAAGAGGTTCAGTATTACTTGCCTATAGACTGGGTCCCTTACCACGTATAGTTCACCTACCTTAGAGACTATGAATGTGTTTATTAATTGATTCAGGTAATTAGTCAATGCCGTTTCGGAAACATTAGCCACATCCCTCAGTTCCCTCCACCTAGCCCCAAACGCCATGGCCCTAAGCACCCTCACCCTCCACGTTGAGCCACCTGTAACCCTCCTAATCTGCTCCGCAGCGATCTTACTAGCCTCAGTTAGGGTCTCCCTTAATGCATCAGCATGCCTAGCCCCACCGCACCTTCTAACCCCATAGAAGTTCAGCCAACCAACCAGGGTTCCCAATTCACTCAAAACCTCCCTCAACTCCCCCTCGTTGAACGGGGTATTGCAGTTAGTTAAGCCGAGTTTCAAGTATTCCAATGCATCCCCCTCGCTCCACGGGTTGAGACGCACCTGGACCGGCGGCCTCCCGTAAAGTGGCGAGTCAAGCTTAGGGTTGATGAGTAGGTTAACTAGCCCTACGGCTGAGCCTGTGAATATTACCGAGAGGTTGCTGCAGCTGTTGAATAGGTTATGCAGAAGCGCCAGGAATGGCGCAACTCCATTTCTAACATCCTGGACCTCATCGAGGACTAGGATCGTTCTCTCCCTACACAGTGAGTTAAGTATTAGAGAGGCGATGGGCTTAACTCTCCTTGTGAGGGTTAGGTCTATGGATATGGTAGTGACCCTAACCCCAATAGCCTTAAGGGCCTCAGCCAACTCATCTCTAATACCCCTCGGTGTTGATAGGTATATTTGCTCAATGGCTCGCCTAAAGGAACCTATGTTAATCAGATCCACGTAAACGCCCCTCCAGTTAACCGAGTTCATGACCGCCTTGGCCAGGCTTGTCTTACCCGACATCCTTGGGCCCAGTATAACCACCCAATTACCCCTCATCACCATGTCCCTAGCAGTATTGAATTCATTCCTCATATCAAACAACTCCTCAGCTCTCTCCCTTGGCCTTTCGGTGAACCACACCCCCTGTGGCGCCACACCCCCTGTGGTTACTAACCTTAATAAACCCTACCCCATTAACCGCCAAGGCTGAAGTAGACTTAAAAACCCGGAGCCTATGTGCCTCTGATCAACTTTGAGCAGTGAGGGTCAAGCCACAGGTGAGGCCAAGCCAGAGGGGGAGACTACTGCCGCTACTCAGTCTACTACCGAGCAGCCTACCGAACAACAGACCCAGGTACCCACCAGTGAGGGGCAGGTTGAGGCTAAGCCCGCTGAGACCAAGGTTGAGGAGGCAAAGCCTACACTACTTGATGAGTTGACTAAGGTTAATGCCAGGAAGCCTAACCTGAGCCAAGAGGTCCTTAAGGCGCTTAAATTATCCCTTAGGATGCGTAGGGATAGGCCGGATTTCATTAGGTATTACAACAAAGAGCATAAGATTAGGCTCGAGGACTCACCGTGGAGGAGACCCAAGGGCATTGATAATAAGATTAGGATGAAGAGGAAGGGTTACCCACCCATGGTTGACGTGGGGTATAGGGGGCCCAGGGTGGCTAGGGGGCTTCACCCAAGCGGCTTCATGGAGGTAATTGTGCATAACCCAAGGGAACTACGCAACGTAGATCCAAGTAGGCAGGCCATTAGGATAGCCTCAACTGTTGGGGTTAGGAAGAGGATTGAGATTATTAGGGAGGCGGTGAGGAGGGGTATTAAGGTGCTTAACCTTGATAACAAGACCAGGAAGGCCATCAGGGAGGTGACCTAAATGGACTTGAGGGAGACGGTAGCCAGGTTACTCAATGTACCCAAGTCAAGGGTTGTCATAAAGCAGGAGGCCCTTGAGCAGCTTGAGGAGGCCATAACCAGGAATGACGTTAAAAGCCTACTTAAGGACGGCCTAATCGAGGTTAAGCCGAAGAAGGGTAACAGTAGGGGTAGGTGGAGGGTTAAGCATGAGAAGAGGAGGGCCGGTAGGAGGAGGGGTAGGGGGAGTAGGAAGGGCACTAGGAAGGCTAGGGGGGCTGTTGGTAAGGAGACCTGGGTGCCTAAGATAAGGAAAATCAGGAGGTTCCTGAACACCCTTAAGCATAGGGGCATCATCGACAAGGCCACTTGGAGGAACCTATACAGGATGGCTAAGGGAGGCTACTTCGAATCCCTAGCCCACCTAAGGACTTACATGATTCAAAACGGCATTGTAACGGAGGATAAGATTAAGGCAGCCTTCAGGGGTGGCTCCTAATGGCGAGGAGCGGCAGGTATAAGGTCAAGTTCAGGAGAAGGAGGGAGGGCAAGACGGACTACTATAAGAGGAGGATAATGGTAATGAGCGGTAAGCCGAGACTGGTGGTTAGGTTCAGCAACAGGTACGTGACGGCACAGGTAGTGGTGTCCGCACCCCAGGGTGACTTCACCGTGGCCCAGGCCAGCAGTAGGGAGTTAGCCAAGAAGTTTGGTTGGCTTGGGGGAACCGGCAACACATCAGCCGCCTACCTAGTGGGGCTACTGGTGGGCTACAAGGCATTAGCCAAGGGGGTTAAGCTAGCAGTCCTAGACATAGGGCTACATAGGGCCACCGCCGGTGGTAGGTTATTCGCAGTGGTTAAGGGTGCCGTTGACGCTGGGCTTGAGGTACCCCACGGCGAGGATGTCCTACCGGATGATGATAGGGTAAGTGGTGAACACATAGCACAGTACGCATCAAACCTAAAGCAGAGTAACCCAGATCTGTATAAGGCTAGGTTCTCCAAGTACCTAGCCAAGGGGTTGGAGCCTGAAAACATAGTTAAGCATTTCGAGGAGGTTAAGGCTAAGATAATGGGGAAGTACGCCAAGGAGGAGAAGGCTAAGGCTGAGGAAAGTTAAAAGCTCCCTCCACTTTCATAAAGCCGATTTAATCATCATGTAACCGTTACCGGGGCCTCATGGCCTTTACAAAGTTGAGTCGTAGTTGACGGTTAGTGAAGATTGTGGTTAGTCCAGTGACTAGGTATTTTGATTGTGATGGTAAGTAAGCCCTGTTCAGGTGAAAATAGGTTAATTAGGGGGTAATGTTTAAAAGAGAGCCAATGCAAGGGCTATATATGATGTGGTGGGAAATGCGGGAAACATGCCAAGGACACTAAACGTCACTGTGGCTAAGGTTGGCGGCTCACTGCTTAGGCCAGGTGAGGTTGATAAGGTCCTGGGTAAGGTTGTTGAGAGGCACCTCGCCGATGATGGTAAACTGGTGATAGTTGTATCAGCAATGAAGGGTGTTACGGATACACTGATAAGGGCCTATGACGAGGGTGAACCAAGGCTCATTGAAGACGCCATCCAACCCTACCTAACTGAGGCACAGAGACTTAGCTTAGGCAAGCTGGGCAGCGTGATTGAGGGGATTGGGGCTAGGCTTAAGGGGCTGGTCAGCATTAGGGAGCTTTGGGCGAGGGATTACGTAATCGTGCACGGTGAATTATTATCCACGATGCTAGCTGAGGCGGCGCTTTACAACAGCCTCGGCGTCGACGCTGGTGCAGTTTATGATGCGGGGATTGTGACAAATGAGGATTGGGGTAGGGCATCGGTGCTTGGGGTTAGTTCACACTACGTTAGGCATAGGTTAACTTGGGCCCTGTCAAGGAGGAGCGTGGTGGTTGTCCCAGGCTTCCTAGGCATAAGCTTAAACGGTAGGTTAACCTCACTGGGTAGGGGTGGGAGCGACTACACGGCATCCCTAATAGCATCATACCTAAACGCCCCTAGACTAATCTTCTACACAGACGTTGAGGGGATAATGACTGGTGACCCTAGGATAATAAACGATGCAAGGCTCATACCAAGCCTAACCCATGAGGAGGCCTACGTGGCCTCACTCACGGGCGCCAAGAAGTTCCACCCAGGCACCTTTAAGCCACTAATAGATAGTGACGTCCACGTCGTGGTCACTAACCCATGGTCAAGCAGTGGTACGTTAATAATGTCCAAATGCATTAACACACCTAAACTGGTTTCAATATCGGAGGCTGGTTCAATAGGTCTCGTCAGTCTCAAGAGCGGCTACGCCGTCACCGTGGTCGGCTGCGTCATGGGGCTAGATGAGTTCAGGAGGGAGGTTTACCTAATAATAGACAGCTACGGGCCAATCGACGTAATCAACGACACTGAGGGTAATGCAGTAACCTCAATAGTCAAGGACCAGGACGTGGCGGTTAAGTTGGCTAAGGAACTGCACAGGTGGGTGGTTTCATGGATAAGGTGAGGGTTTCCATACTTGGCTCAACGGGGCTCGTGGGGCAGTGGATGGTTAAGCTACTGGCCAACCACCCATTCATAGAGGTGGCTGCCCTATCAGCGTCGCCGGGTAAGGTTGGGCAGAGGTACGGTGACGTGGTTAAGTGGTTCATAGAAGGTGACGTACCCGAGTACGCCAGGGGTATTAGGCTTGTTTCAACAGACCCAGCGGACCACAGGAATGTTGACGTTGTGTTATCGGCATTGCCCAACGAGGTTGCTGAGCCCGTTGAGGCAAGGCTCCTTGAGGCTGGTTTAAACGTAATATCTAACGCATCCCCAAGGAGGATGGACCCAAACGTACCCCTGATAAACCCCGAGGTTAATTGGCAGCACCTGGAGGTTCTAAGGGACTTTAAGGGCCCCTGGCTTGTTAAGAACCCCAACTGCACCTCAGCAATAATAACCCTAGCCATAAAACCCCTAGCCGACCACATAAGGGAACTTTACATAACTACACTGCAAGCAGTCTCAGGGGCAGGTTACTTAGGTTTATCCTACCTAGCCATAGAGGGTAACGTGATACCCTTCATTAAGGGTGAGGAGGATAAGATAGCCGCCGAGTCCAATAAGATGCTTGGTGCTATGGGTAGGGGTGAGTTCACGCCGTGGGGTAGGCCAGTTAGGGTGACTTCAATTAGGGTTCCGGTTAGGTACGGCCACATGGCCTCAATATTCGCCGTAATGGATAGGGAGTATGACGTTGGTGAGGTTAAGCAGGCCTTATCGGGCTTTAGGTCACTACCCCAGGAGGCAAACCTACCCACCGCCCCACCCAGGCCAATAATAGTCCTTGATAGGCAGGACGCACCCCAGCCAGCCAAGGACCTGGATCACATGGCTGTGACTGTGGGTAGGTTATCAACATCAGGTAGGGTGGTTAGGATGGTTGCCCTAGGCGATAACTTGGTTAGGGGTGCCGCTGGGATAACAGTACTGACCCTTGAGGTCATGAAGGCTATTAAACTTCTTTAACTCATTTAGAAACAGTAAACTAGGTCTAAAATTGTTAGAGAGATAGGGGCATTCAAGCGTTAGTGCCCGACATGGCGGTTACTTGAGGTTTGTTGGAGGTTAACCGTTGAGGCTACGTTACTTAGGGAAAGGTTTATATAGAAGCGGGTTTTAGGGATGCATATGTCATCCCAGCAACAACCAAGAGGTGGTGTTCCAGTAGCCATACTTAAGGAGGGTAGTTCAAGGACAACGGGCTCTGATGCAAGGAGGAGTAACATAATGGCCGCCAAGGTGATAACTGAGATACTTCAAACAAGCCTTGGGCCAAGGGGCATGGATAAGCTGCTCATTGACGCCTTCGGCGATGTTACCATAACGGGTGATGGGGCAACAATACTGAAGGAGATGGAGGTTCAGCACCCAGCCGCCAAGTTACTGGTTGAGGTGGCTAAGGCCCAGGACGCGGAGGTTGGTGATGGCACAACCACGGTGGTTGTCCTGGCCGGTAAGCTACTTGAACAGGCCGAGATGCTGCTCGATGAGGGCATACACCCAACCATAATCATAGATGGCTTCAAGAAGGCCCTCGACTTCATAAACTCAACAATACCCGACATACCTAACCTGGTTAGTCCAGTTAACCTGAATAACAGGGATGAGGTGGCTAAGATAGTGGCTAATTCGCTCAGCAGTAAGGTGGTTTCCGAGGCAAGGGACTACCTAGCCAAGATAACGGTTGACGCCTCATACACAGCCGCTGAGCAGGCTAATGGCAAGTACAGCCTAGACTTGGATTGGGTTAAGGTTGAGAAGAAGAAGGGCCAGAGCCTCTACGAGACCCAGTTCATACAGGGCATTGTGCTGGATAAGGAGGTTGTCCACCCAGGCATGCCGAAGAGGGTTGTGAACGCTAAGATCGCTGTCCTGGATGCCCCACTGGAGATTGAGAAGCCGGAGTGGACCACTAAGATATCGGTCTCCTCACCTCAGCAGATTAAGGCGTACCTTGAGGAGGAGGCTAACATACTTAAGGGTTACGTCGACAAGCTGAAGGAGATAGGCGCCAACGTTGTGATAACCCAGAAGGGTATTGATGAAACGGCGCAGCACTTCCTAGCTAAGGCTGGTATTATGGCTGTTAGGAGGGTTAAGAGGAGTGACATTGAGAAGCTGGCCAAGGCCACGGGTGCCAGGATAGCCACAAGCATAAAGGACCTAAGGCCAGAGGACCTTGGAACGGCTGGGCTTGTGGAGGAGAGGAAGGTTGGGGAGGAGAAGATGGTGTTCGTTGAGCAGTGCCCCAACCCAAGGGCAGTCACAATACTGATTAGGGGTGCAGCTGACAGAGTCCTGGACGAAGCTGAGAGGTCCATAAACGATGCCCTCCACGTCACAAGGGACCTATTCAGGGACCCGAGGATAGTACCCGGCGGAGGTGCCTTCGAGATTGAGGTTGCTAAGAGGCTTAGGGAGTGGGGTAGGAAGCTACCGGGCAAGGAGCAGCTGGCCGTTATGAGGTACGCCGAGGCCGTTGAGAAGATACCGGAGATACTAGCCCTAACAGCCGGCCTAGACCCAGTGGACGCCATAGCGGAGCTTAGGAGCAGGCACGATAAGGGTGAGCTTGACGCTGGTGTCGACGTGTTGAGTGGGAAGATAGCCAGGATGAGTGAGCTTAACGTATGGGATCCGTTAATAGTCAAGATGCAGGTCATGAGGAGCGCCACAGAGGCAGCCATAATGGTGCTCAGGATAGATGATATAATAGCGGCAGGGCAAACCAAGTCATCCGCAGGCGGCAAGGGTAAGGGTGGTGAGGAATCTAAGACAGGCGAGGAAGGCACCAGCGGGTCAAGTGACTAACCCCCAGTTTAAACCCGGTGATTAAAGGCTTAGTTCAAAAATTAAACAGTTATTAGTAACCTAAGCAACTCCCTCTCGTATATCGTCGCCACCAGCACACCGTCATCATTAACAACGCCGATGACTGGGTCCTCAAACCCCCTAATCCTCCTCAAAACGTCAATAATCCTAGCCTTGGTTGTTACCGTGGTTAATTCGTTTAACGGTAGGTCGCAGGCTGGGGTCATCCCATAGGTGGCTGGGTCTATTTCAAGCAGTTGCTGCATGGTTAAATACCCGAGGGGCTTACCCTCACTGTTAACCACAACCACGGCCCTAACCCCCCTCTCAACCATCCTGTCAATGACTATCCTGAGGTTGTCGCTGCACGTAACCGTTAGTGGCTTAGCGTACTCACTAATACTCATCACGTTGTTGTTAAGCTTAACTCTAATCAATGGGTTAACGCCGGTTGTTGGCTTAACCACGGTCCTTACTAGGAGTGGCGTAACCACTGAGTTTACGGTTATGGCTAGGGTTAGGTATGAGTAGGTTAACCTGGTTATTAGGCCTGTGGTGAGTAGTGCCAGCAGTAGCGATACGTCAACGCCACCCTTGGTTGACGTGCCTAGGCCGTTGATTATGGGGCTACCCCCAACCACCATTGATGCTAAGGCACCCGCGGCCACCTTAGATGAGAGGAGGATTAGGGCGATTAATAGGCTAGTCATTAGTAAATCTGGGCTTAACCTTACGAAGTATAGCCCTATGCTCACGAAGAAGAGGGGTTCGAAGAAGCCATATGTGAAGCCGTGTAGCTTCTCGAGGAGTTCAGGCCTATCCTTGAGGTAATCCCTAAGCAGTATGCCTAGGAACAACGCCGCCATGGCTGGGTTGAAGTTGACCGCCTCGGCTAGGAACGATATGACCAGGACTAGGAATATGGCTGCCGCGAACTCAGCCTCCCTAGCCTTAACGTAACCCTCAACCCACTCAAGGGCCCTCGAAACCCACCTACCCACAGTGAATATGGCAGCTATGAGCACCGCAATCCCAATCAACGTAAGTAGCGAACCACCCAGCCTAACAGTGACTAGTATCGCGAAGGCCACCACGGAGGCGACCTCCACTAGGGCGCCCTGCCTAAAGAGCATGTTGCCAAGTTCAGTCCTAGACAGGTTAATATCCATCAACAGCCTGGCCAAGGGCCCAACACTAGTCATGATAAGGGGTATGGCTAAGAGCGGCGTGATGCTGACGTTAAGCGCCCTAAGGGAAAGGTAAATGAGGGTGAAGGGCAACGCCAACTCAATGGCTGCAGCGGCGGTAACCCTGGCGTTTAAGCTACCCCTCCCAACCTCAAACTCCTCAGCGCCTGATAGGAAGAGCAGCAGTGTTATCCCCAGTAGTGATATGAATTGAATAATAGAATTAACCTTAACAAACCCAAGAACTCCATTGCCAAGCACCACACCAGCCACCACAGCCCCAACGAACGGCACAAGCCTAATCCTTGAGAACAATTCCTCAAGTAACTTAGCCAAAATAAGCATCACGCCTAGGTACAGTAGGGTTAACGTAACCCCGTTCACGGCAAGGCTAGGCAGCATGGCCTATTTATCCTTTATCCCTAGGTGAATTCGCAAGCACCACTACTTGTTTAAGGTGAATTTGATTTAATCCTTATTAGGCAAGTACTGCCCACAGGCTAACCCCCATGCCGCTTACTTTGCGTTCACCAGTAGCCCATGTGGCTTGTAATTAAGGCTTCCATGGCATCAATTCACTCAGGTTTAGGGTCTTAATTAAGCGTTGCTGGACATGAACTCTCACTTACTGATAGTTGCTAGGCTTTCTGGAACACCTCCTCCAGCGTTATCCTCTCCCTCCTACTCTCTATTAACCAAACCCCCAATTCCCTAGCCCTCTGCTCCGCCGTTGGGTCCACCACCAATGCATAAATGACCGGCACCAGCCTACCTGATACCTTGCCTGGCCAACCACGCTGAAGCCCCTGAACCCTGTTAAACACACTACTCACTATATTGGCGCTTATCCTAACCTTAGCCTCACCGGCTACTGTTATTGAACCAGCGTTGCAGTATATGTCGAACTCATAGGATTTGTTAACCCATAGGCGCTCTGCCGTGCAGCTATAGCCCCTCTGCCTAAGGAAATACAAAACCCAATCACGGGCCGAGTCCTCAAGGTCAACAGTGAGCCTTTGAAGGGTTGTGGCTATATCCTTAACGTTCCTCTTAATCCCCCTGACATCGTTCTTAAGGTCCTTAAACTCATCCTCAAGTTTAGCAACCCTACCCTCAAGGCTTGTCATCCTGTTATCAAGGTTTGCGACCTTGCTCTCAAGGCTTATCATTCTGTTTTCAAGTCCCATCATCTTATTTTCAAGTTTCGTTACCCTGTTTTCAACTCCTGTAATCCTCTCCTCGATGCGTTTAATATCTTCCTTTGTAGCCACGTTTAGTGGTACCGTAATTACACCAGCAATAGTCTCGGCTAACCTTAGCTTGGCTTCTGGGTTTTTGGTGAGGAGCTCAGTAATAGCCTCAATAACCCTCCCATCGTTCCTTAATGCATCAAGAAAAAGATCCCTAATGAAGGCTGGGTCACTGGTGGCAATTTCCCTTAAAATCCTTTTAATAGCCTCAACATCCACGACAAAAACGGCACCTTAATGATTAAAAACCTAACGCTAATCCCCTTAACGTTTCCTCCACCAAACAGTAGTTATCAGTGCTTGCCGTGGCTTTTGATCACCACTGGGATGGCTATGTGTTGTTAATGCTTGTGGCGCTGGGTGGCTGGTTTCATTGAGTTTTGGGCTGTCAGAGTAGCGATAATATTAAGATCAGCATTGTTAAAAATTAATAACAGTAATGCAGTCCTAATTATCAGTCACCTAAAGTGCGTGGACTTGTTAAATTTTGGGCAGTCAGAGCCGTGATAATATTAATATCACCACGACTCTATCACTCCAAAACCCGATGAGGCTAGTTGGCTCACCAGCCCCTTGGTTTAATGGGTTGTGCTGTGGGTTGGGCAGAGAAGTTTCAATGATAGGTACTGGGCGGTGAGGTGGGGGATCAGGGATGGTGGGGAAGTAGTCGGTGGTGAAATGTCACCATTCGTGAGTGGCGGCAGTTATAAATACTGGTTGGGTTATCCTTAATTGTGAGGGGTTGGACCGGTAGGTTGCTTAGGGTTGACTTAAGCTCGGGTAGGTATTGGATACAGGACATAGATCCATCAATCCTCGTGTCCTTCGTGGGTGGTAGGGGGCTTGCCGTTAAGTTGCTTTGGGATGAGTTGCGACCTGGGGTTGACCCACTCAGCCCATTGAATAAGCTTGTTATTGCAGCTGGCCCATTGACCGGCTACCCTGGCCCAAACACGGGTAAACTGGTCATAGCGGCTAAGAGCCCTTTAACAGGCGGCTACGGTGACGGTAACATTGGTAGCTGGGCCTCCGTGCACCTAAGGAAGGCTGGCTTTGATGCCATGGTTATTGAGGGGGCTTCACCCAAGCCAGTCTACCTGTACGTTGAGGATGATAAGGTTGGCTTGATGCCGGCGGACGACCTATGGGGCCTAGACACCTTCGAAACCGAGGATAGGCTTAGGAGGGTCCATGGGTCCAACGTAGGCATGCTGATAATCGGCCCCGCTGGGGAGAACCTTGTCAGGTTCGCCACCGTGGTTGCGCAGAGGGGTAGGAGTGGTGGTAGGCCTGGGATGGGGGCTGTGATGGGTAGTAAGAGGCTTAAGGCCATAGTGGTTAGGGGAACCAGGCCCCTACCTCAGCCAGCTGACCCATCGCTGAGCAAGATAGGTGTTGAGGCCGACCTGGCGGCTAAGAGGAAGGAGGGTTACCCATTCTGGATGAGGCAGGGCACCACGGCCACCGTGGAGTGGGCCCAGGAGGCAAGCGTATTACCAACCCTAAACTTCAGGGAGGGGCAGTTCGACCAGTATGACAAGATAGGTGGGTTTATGGTTGAGAGGGGCACGGTTACTGTTAGGTCATGCCCAAACTGCGTAATGCCCTGCGGTCACGTGGTTAATGATGCGGAGTCCAAGCAGTCTGAGCTTGACTACGAGAACATAGCCATGCTGGGGAGCAACCTAGGCATAGGCGACCTGCAGAGGGTTGCCCACCTGAACAGGGTTGCCGACATGATGGGTATGGACACCATCAGCCTAGGCTCAGTGTTGGGGTGGGCCATGGAGGCCACGGAGAGGGGGCTCATTAAGGATGGCTTGGAGTGGGGTGACTACAGGAGGGCCCTTGAGGTCGCCTACGACATAGCCCACCAGAGGACTGAACTGGGTAGGCTACTTGGGCTTGGGGTTAGGGAGGCGTCAAGGAGGGTTGGGGGTGGGTCAGGGGACTTCGCAATGCACGTGAAGGGGCTTGAGGTGAGCGCCTACGACTGCCACGCAGCCCCGGGAATGGCGCTTGCCTTCTCCACCAGCCCAATAGGGGCGCACCACAAGGACGCCTGGGTGATATCCTGGGAGGTTAGGAATGATAGGTTCGGCTACACTAGGGAGAAGGCGCTTAAGGTCATTGAGCTCCAGGACATTAGGGGAGGATGGTTCGAGGTGATGGTTGGGTGTAGGTTACCGTGGGTTGAAATAGGCCTTGAACTGGACTACTACTGGAGGATGTTTAAGGCAGCCACGGGGCTTGACTACGACATTGGCGGTGTGGCTAATAGGGTTTACACCCTGATTAGGGCATTCTGGATAAGGGAGTACGGCGGCTGGTCGAGGGAATACGACACACCACCCTTAAGGTGGTTCAAGGACCCGTTAACCAAGGGCCCGTTAAAGGGTGCGGTGCTTAACATGGAGGGGTACCAGAGGATGCTGACCTGGTACTACGAGGCCAGAGGGTGGGATGAGAGGGGGATCCCGAGGAGGAGCACACTCAGGAGACTTGGCCTAAGCTACGTTGAGGGGGAGTTGAGCAAGGTGGTGGATCTAAGGGACTAAGCCAACGCAACGAGGAATGACCCCCTCCCCGCCCTAGAAGGGTGGGGTTTTCACCTTGGGGGTCTTGGGTGTTACTCCCTCTGCGGGGTTAATGGCCTTACTTCGGGGTGGTGGTAACAGTGGGGTATCGCCCCACCAGCTCATCTGACGGAGGGAAGCAAACCCCCTTCCGGGGGCACCAACCCAAGAACAAAACACCCCAGCAAAACTGGGATTAACAAATCTATCACTATGAAATCCACGTAATAGGATAACCACGCCCTAAAGGGCGAGACTTGTTGTGTGCGGTCAATTACCAAATATTAATTTAATTATCTTTCATTAATGCCCTGTTTGCTGAGCAGGGCCCTCAATTCCTCAACCTCCCTACTCAACCTATTATCCCAAATACCCTTAAACAGAACCTCCACCCCAATGACCCACTTAACCACTTCAAGCACATCACCCTTAACCTCATGTAGGTTCCTGTAATCAACCAGATTCGGGTCTAGGCCATTGTAGGAGAACCTGTGTAATGATAGGGCTATCCTAACGACCCTATCCACATCAATCCCCAGCCTCCCCAAATCTCTAGATATCCCTATCAACCCCGTTGTTGGCGCTGAGTAGCCAACATTCTCATACCAATCCCTTTCCCTATCGGGCTTACCCTCAATTAACTTGCTAATATTACTCACAACCAGGGCACTTACTATAGACTTAACGCTCACGAATGCCTTGGCGGCTGCATTCTGCATTAAACTCCTATCCAGCATCTCAAGGGCTAGCCTAGCCTCAACCAACCCATCAAGGACCTTAGCGTAAACATATGCCCTTGGGTTACTCCTATAGTCCAAGTAACCAACCTCACCCATCCCTCTAATCACCTTGTCACGCATTTTTAACCCTTTAAGATGCTGCGATTAGTGATAACGAATGGCAAGTCTCGCCCTTTCTAGGGGTGATCCCGCCCCACGTGGAGTATGGAGTGAAGCATCCATTAACGCCACTCGCCCTTCAGGACAAGGAAGGTTGTCATTGTGTTTTGCTGGGGATGATTATTTCAATGGGTATTTCTCCTACCAGATAGAGGGTCAACCATGGAGGTGGGGTTGCCCCACCATATGGGGCCTAGCTAATGGCCATTCATAAGCCCAGTAAATAGTAAATACCAGGTAATCACCGTTGGCCGGGAAGCACCGTCGGCATCCGGTGTACTGCGGTTAAGATAGCATTAAGCTTGGCGCCAGTCGCTGGTTAAGTGTTAAAAAGGGGGGCCCTGTGGGCTTAATGATGAGTGAGGGTCAGGGTGAGGCGCAGCAGGGTCAGGGTGGAGGTGAGGTTAGCGTCAACCTAGTTCCATCACCGCTACCTGAGGGTGTTGAGGTTGGTAAGGTGCAGGTTAAGGTGGTTGACCAGTTTAACAACCCCCTACTCCAGCGTAAGGAGGTTAAGGCATTAGTCTACCACGTGGGTTTACCCACACCCCAGAGGCTCCAGTTGAGGAGCGAGTTGGCCAAGGCCCTTGGCATTGATGAGGAGCTTGTCTACGTAACCCACGTATACAGCAGGTATGGGATAGGGATCTCCACCGTTGAGGCTCATGTATACTCGGATAAGAAGATTGCCGAGCTTGTTGAGCCGCTTTACGTTAAGCTTAGGAACATGCCTAAAGACCAGGCCAAGAAGATTATGGATGAGATAAGGAGCAGGAGGAAGGCAGCCAAGAAGCCTGCAGCCAAGGGCGGTGGATAACGTTACTCAATGCAGGCAGTGCATGAATCGTCCATATTTAAGAAGCCGAAATAATATTAATTAAACAATGTTAAGGTTAACCAAACCTACGTAGGTTTGGGTTCAGTCTCAACACGGTTAACGAGATCTCTTAGCTAGTTCTAAACGTTCTGCATATTGATGTTGAATGTAGGGAAACCATGAGGCTAGACTATGTTAACTTTAAGTAAGGCCTTAACCATGCACATCAGCGTAGCCGCAACTTAGTAATATATTTAAGCTATCTGTTTCGATAATGCGAAACCGTGCGGAACTACCACTCCATGGACTAACCCTTTTAAATTCAACAGCACCCATAGGGCTATGGGTCAGGTTAGGCTGGTGGTGTTGACATTAATTATCGGTGTCGCCGTGGCCCTTGGAGTATTGACGTTGCACGCCGCAGCCAGCTCCTCATCCCTGAGTAATACTATATATGGTAATAGTACTGTGCCCCTTAGCCAGAACGCCACCTGCACTGCGGCTAGGGTTCACGTGGAGCTTAGCCTCCTCCTATACCAGAGGGTTCGGTTGGTGGCTAATGCGGTGGGGGAGTCCACATTGGTAAACGGAACCTTAGATAGTGCCCTTAACCTAACCATCACCGCCAACGAGAGCTTGAGCCGTGGGCAGTGCCTCGACGTTCTTCATGAGGCAATTGGGGCTATTCAACTTGAGGCTGAGGCCTGGAGCATGGTAATGTCAAACGCCACAAGGGCTAGTAAAGTCAACTACACCTGCATTAACCTAGCCAGCCTAGCGGAGGCAAGGTTAAACACAGTCATTAGGCTAACCACCAACTCAACAATACGCAGCGAAGCAGAGACCCTACTGGCTGAGTTAGCCAGGTTGAATTCAACCAGTTGCACGGGGGTTGAGGGTGTGTTGGGCAACGCCACGGTGCTCCTCAATGAGACCTTGAGTGGCCTCAGGGGTAGGTTGGGTAATTGGCTTGAGGGTAAGGTTGAGGCAGCCGCCCTAGTCTACGTGAGCGTGGGTGAGTATAGGGGTATTGGTGAATTAGCCTCACTGAACCTAACGGAGTACTGGCAGTACATAGTTAAGGCCCTTGAGTCGGCTATGGTTAAGTACGCCGAGGAGCTTAACGAAACGTTAACTAGGCTACTGGCTAGTGGCAACTTAACGGGGTTAATATCCTCCTACGCCACGGTAAACAGGTTAAGCACGGCGTTAACCATATTAAGTTCGCATGAGGTTAAGGTGGGTGAGGCTTGGGGTATATGCCTAAACGCAGCATCACTAATCAACGAGACAGCCAGCATATACGGTGAGCTTAAGGGCAACACCACAGGGCTTAGCCTACTTGAGACCCTAATCAGGGAGGTTTACCTAAGCTACGTAAATGGTTCATTAAGCACCACGGTTAATCAGTACTTTGAGTTGGCTAAGGTTAATGAGACTGTTAAACTATTAAGGGATGTTAACGAAACAATGAGTAAGTTGGCGGCTATGGGCTATCTGAAGTGGAGCAGGGGAGCCACGATAGTGGCCATACCGATACCTAACTCAATGAGGGGGTTAATCGAGAGGTACCTTAACCTAACCCTAGGCAACCTAACCCTATCCATGGCCAACCTAGGGCTATGTAATAACGCCTATAATGCGGGTAGGGGCATTGCAGCGCTTAAGGCCTTGAACGCAACATCAATTGTTAAGCTAGCCTACTCACTATACCTAATCAGAACCTACTGCCCAATGGCCCTCCAATACGCCCAGTGGGCGGCGGGAGATTTAGGCAACCTAAGTAGATTAATCAATGCAACGCAGTGACGTAAAAATTCCTTGTCTAGCACTCCACTTTACTATATTAAGTAAATTAAGTAAAACATAAAGTGTGTGGTTAAAGCATTAGCCTGAGAATACTTAAAAAGGAGGGCACCTAACTGTACCTATATGTCTACGGTACGCAACCTGTCAATCCTATCAGTGGCAATAGCATTGGCGGTTGCAGTACTGGTTGCACCCATGGCCCATGCACCAATGCCCTCACAGACACCCTCAACTACGCCGCAGTACTTCACCTGCGCTGAAATAATACCAGGGATATCTGGTTCAAACCCAAGCCATGTCATAATTTGGCTTAGCCTGAGCAACGTCACGACGCCCAACGGCCTAAATTACCTACTCAGCCAAATGTACTACAACCCAACCAGCCCATACTTCCACAGCTTCATAACCCCATCCCAATTCGCCTCATGGTACTCGCCACCGAGCTCAGTGGTAAGCTACATAACTAGCCTAGCCAGTCAATACGGCTTAACTGTGCTCTACACGTTCCCAATGCTCATAGAGGCCTCCGGATCGGCATCAGCTGTGGATGGGTTCCTAACTGCCCTTCAATCAGCGCCCAGTAACATCCAGCAGTGGATACTAGCCGGTGAGTGCATACCAATCGGATACTTCGCAGCCAACTCAAAGGGGCCAGTCTACAAGCCCAGTTACGTCAAGACCCCGCTACCCCAAGGTTACACCGTCAGCCAGGTTTTAAACAACGCCGTCAAGGTTAATGGGAAACCAGCCTACACAATCTTAGGTAGGCCAAGTCAATTCTACGCCTACCCATTTGAAATATGGCTACCCTTCGGGCTTGAGTTCATATACGATGAGTATCCGGTGTTCATTAGCGGTTACCTTGGCCAAGGATACACTATAGCCATTGTTGATGCCTTCGGTGACTTCAACTTCACCATAGCCAACCAGCAACTGGCTTACCAGGACGTAGCGTGTAATGACCTGTACACCTTCGACCAGATATTCGGCCTACCTAATCCGCCATCATGCCAGGTCATATACCCAACCGGCATGCCCATACTGACACCGTATAACCTCGGCATCGCTGAGGGTTGGGCCGGGGAGACCGCCCTTGATATCGAGTATGCCCACGCCATGGCCCCAGGCGCAAACATACTCCTAGTTGTCTCACCTGACTCAGGTGACGACTTGTTCGTTGCCGTGGAGTACGTTGTGGCTAATCAACTGGCCAACTTCATAAGCCTAAGCTGGGGTGCCCCAGAGGACGTATTCTACATGCCACCGGTTTCCTACAACCTACTCTACGGTTATGATGAAATATTCATGCAGGCCGCCGCCGAGGGCATAGGCGTCTTCGCCGCCTCCGGTGACTGGGGCGCCTTCGACCTATTCGTGTACCCAATAGAGCCAAGCGTCATATACCCGGCCAGTGACCCATGGGTGACGGGGGTTGGTGGGACGACGCTCTACGCCACAATATCGCCAACGCTCATGGTAACCCGCACAGAGTACGCCTGGAACTGGAACCCGCTCTTCATGTGGGGGACTGGTGGCGGCTACTCCTTCACCTTCCCAGAGACCATTGGCCAATCACTGGTTGGTGCAACCTACGAGAGGCCCTTCATCTATGAACCCAACCTAGGAATCAACTTCCGTACAATGGGTCATAGGGGGGTTCCAGATATAGCGGCTGACGCCAACCCATTCACGGGGGTTCTCATTGTGCTTAACGGCGTTATACCACCATACATCGTGGGTGGCACTAGCCTAGCCACACCGTTATCAGCAGGAATGATGGCCACTGTTCAAAGCACTTTACCAACCTTCACCATAGGTGACTTAGCCCCAACACTATACCTACTCTACCAGAACTACCCAAGCATGTTCTACGCCACGCAAACCACGGCACCACTGCAGAGCTACTTAACCGGGATACCAGGCTTCATGTTCCAATCCCTGGGTGGACAAAATGGCGTTTACTGGGTCCTGCAGGGACGCTGGAACCCTGTTAATGGTCTTGGTCAGATAAACGTCTATGGGTTGAGCAGCACATTAGAACTGATTAATAGCAGGTAATTAGGTTAGTGATTCAAATTCGATTAAAACCAAGAGATTATTCCTCCAATTAAATGACTCCGGGTTAAGCCTTTTATATTTCCCTAGGCGTTATTAAGCATCAATGCATTTTCACTGGCGCTACTGAAGTTGTGGGTGTTGTTTGCAACTGGGGTTAATGAAACTGGGTGAGTGATGAGTAGCTTCATTGGTTCCAAGGCTTATTTTAACTGTTCCATGATGGTTCACAAGGGGTTCTTTAAATAGGGGTGGTTGCCTGAGGGGCCTATGTCCAGTAAATCCGGGAAATACGGAATAACAAAACTACTGCCAATACTCGCAGTGGCCCTAGCCCTCACCCTGGTGGGGGTGGGGCACGCGGTTAAGGCAATATCACTACCCGGTCCACCAGTTCCGCCAACGGTAAAGATAGTTAATCAAACCTACACAATATCACTAAACCTAGCATACGCCCAACCACCATTAACATATGTAAATACTACTGTAAGATCATCATACCCAATGGTATGGTATATGTACCAACTACTTTACAGTACTGTCCCAGCCTACTACGGTATAGCCAGTCAGACGATAACATTCTACATAGTTAACGCCTCGGATATAAAATACCCCAACGGCACTTTAGTGCCTGGCTCCTACTTAAACTACTTCAACACAGCAATTCCAAGTGATATTGGCTTGCTGGTTGGTGAGAGTTTTACAGTGACCACAAACAGTACAGGCGGCTTCACCTATAGCTTCAAGCTACCTGTTTCACCAAAAAGCCTAAACTATTCATCATTCAATGCCAGCTGGATGATTATAGTAACGCTTAACTACAAGGGCTACCAATGGGTCATATTCAACTTCACCACCGCACCCAGCCTACTTGGCGAAGTATTGACTAATTTAACCAGCGCTGCCTCACCACCACATACAGCTTATCTGAAGGCTCCCAACGGTGGACATTACATGATAATGGTGCCTGTTAACGGTACTACCGGTGAATACTACGCAATGCCCATGACCGGCCTGAACGTCATATACATCTGGTTTGGCCTAGACCTAGTCACCACCGCACCGGCGGCTATGGTTTTGTCATCAGTATGGCCTAACCTTGCCCTATCCTTCGCCGAGTACTACAACGGAACACCGATAATAGTCAACTCCTCAATCCCCTACAACCCAATGGCCACTCAGTTCAGCACAGGCATATATGGCGTCCAGTACGTTGCCTTCGGGCCCTTCATATACCTACCCGCTTTGATATTCCAGAAAGGCCACCTGGTAGGCTTCGCCCAGAGTGGTTCAAGTAACCCAGTCTACTTCACGATAAACGTAACCTACAAGTACTATAACCCAGGTACACAAGGCTACGTAACAGTCCCAGTATACTCAACTACTAACTACGTCTATGGGGGTTACTACAACGGTAGCCTACTGCTTGGTGGCACATTAGTTGGCTATGACTTCTACTTTAATGACTTTATTATTGTCTCATCATACTTCCCGTATGGTCTCCCTGACCTAGTTGTTGCAGGTGGCTTAATCACGATACAGGCTATGAACATATTAGACATTAAGGGTAATTTACTGGCCAGTTCAACCTACATGTTCTCACCAACAGCCTCATTCCTATTTGAGGTAACTCTAGGCCCACAGTACAGTCAGATACTGTATGGTCCATTACCAATAAGCTTCCTATTCCAAGGCTTCACAATACCTGCGGTTAAATTCACTGGTGCTGTATACGCCAGTCCGTCATCACCAAAGGCACCGTCAGCCACTCCAATTTCGCCACAGCATATGGCGCTTAGTATTGAGCTTCAGACCACTAGTGGCACTTGGGATGTGGCCTTCTTGAACCTATCAGCCCTAGTTAACCTCGCCATACAGAGCAACACACCCAACGTGGTTATAGAGGATATCTACACTTCGCTACTTCCAGTCACATTCTTCGTAACTCAATACACCCATGGTGTCCCAGCCACGATGCAGGAGCCCCTGCTTGTTGAGAAGGCACAGCAGCTTAAGGCAATGCTCTACGCCGGCCCAAGCATAAGCAGCCTAAGCCTATTGGCAACAGGCCAGGTAGTGTATTTGAGTGAACCAGGTATTACAACACCTAGCACTGTGGCCGTATTCCCAACGCTACAAGTCTACCACATAGCTTATGGTAACTTAGCCCAGTCACCGGTAATTGAGCTACCTGTACCCACATTCATGGGTACATTCAGTTCAGCATACGTTACGTCAAGCAGTTCAGGTGTCCTAACAATTTCATCGCCGGTTTACTACAACACCACGGCTACAGTCTACTTCAACTTGCAACTCTACTACGGCACAATAATGGTTGGTTCAGGTGTCTTCAGCGCAACCTACACATATAACAGCACCTTCGGCTTTGCACCAGCTGCCGTTAACAGCTACCTAATTGCCCCAGTCTTCAAGGCTTACTACGGTAGTGGGACTGGGGCCAACAATACACTGTATGCAGTAGGCCCTGAAATACATATACTCACGGCCACGAACTACATACTGTCTGAGGCAGCCTACACAGCAGTGCAGGTTATGCTGTATAAAGTTGAGTTCGTTAACCTGTGCAACGAGACGCTCACCCAGGGTGTTGTTAAGGTTACGACGCCATATGGATCCTTCAACCTATCCCTAGCCTTCGCCTACCCATACACAGTGCTCCAGTACCCAGTGCAGGTCAACATGTGGGGTGTACCAGTATCCACAGTGACCCCAACAGCCAGCTTCACCCTGTACTACTTCGGCTACGTAATGCCACCTGTTAACCCATTCACAAGGCAGGCCATAACAACGCCAATAACCCTGAAGCCAACCGTGGTTAACCTAATCTACTTCCCACTGATCGACATAGTCTTCCAGGTGGTGACCAATGCCACAACGCCACCGACGCCGCTGCCTGGCTTTGTTGTTGTTGCCTACAGCTCGGTCACTGGGCAGAAGATGTTTGAGGGTATTAGCAACGGCACAACAGAGTACGTGGCCAGCGGCCATATTGTGGGCTTCCAGCTACCACCACCGAACGCCAATACTGGGTTGCCCAACTACGGCACCGTGCTGATAATGAATGTGCCAATTAACGCAAGTTACATTAAGCCTAACAGCTACTTCGCGCTGAAGGTTAGGACAATTTCACCAAGCACCGAGGCAACTTGGACATACAGTAGTCTGCAGTACCTGTGGAACCAGACCTACAGCCAGTACTCAGCCTGGCTGGGCCTACCAAGCGGTGCAACGGCCTACACCTTCGGTACTAGGGGTCAGATTGACGAGGACTTGATGGTTTACTACAATTCAATGTACTCAATACCGGTTAACACGTCTTGCTACTACACCTTTGAGCTACCTGTCTACGTGGAGAACCTGCACGTCTACGTTGTTGACACGCAGAACAACGTACTAGCCAACCAGTTAGTCTACCCAGCCAGCCTACTGCCAGGTGCGGCAACCTGGATGAACACAACACTGGTTATCTACGACGCCTACAGCCCATACAGTAACTCAAGCGTCTGGTACCAGTACCCGAACTACGCCTGGAACCTAACCTTCTTCAGCCTAATAGGCATAGCTGGCGCCAAGCCACTCTACACCAGGTTAGCCGGCATATTCTACAACCTAACGTCAATAGCTCTAGGCGAGGGCCTGTACAGTGACGTCCTAAACAACCAGTCATACCTATTAACCGCAGTCTACCTGGCCAATGCATCAAGCAGCAGCCCATACGCAATATTCAAGGTACCGTCATACCCATACGGCAAGGCCATTGAGGGCTACTTGGCTAGGTTATTCATGCCTAACCAGGTCTTGTACGGTAAGGTGTTCTACCTAGGCTACGAGGTCTTCAGCGGCAACGTAATAGTGCCACCGCCTGGAATGATAACCCTAGTCTACGCCAACGGCACAATTAAGTTCGTTAGCAGCTACACAGTTTACGTCGGCGGGCAGGCAGTGTCAGTACCACCCAACTCAATAGTCATAGTTGGCAGTGTCTACCCAACCACGATAAGCGTCAAGAGCAAGAGCCTAGGCTACAACGTACCAAACACGGTGGTTGCCATAACTTTCTATGACGCGCTATTCAAGGTGTTCATACCCAGCAACACGGTGAACAGTAGCATAATTAACTGGGCCCAGAGCTACCTAGGCACTGCACTAGCCCCATTCGAGACCGTGAGCCAGGCCTACGCCATAACGTCAACCCTCATTGCCAAGTACGGCACGGACTACATAGCTAATAATTACACCACTACTGGTACATTGGTTGATTACTCCAAGTACGCCTCACCGTACCCTGAGTACGCCCTGATAAGCTACTACCTACCGAACCTGGCTGGTGAAGTATTCGCCCCAGGTCAGATGCCTAAGCTACTGCCCATGAGCAACTTCATATGGAATGGCGCAGCCTACATAACCAACGTTACCGTTGGTTCATCAATATTCTCATTCACCACCACCGGTACTGTGTACGTCACTGAGCCTTATGTCAGCCTACTGTGGCCGCCGGCCCTATCAGGTGCGGTTAAGTTGAATGAGTTATCAGCCGAGGTCACCCTACCACCCGTCAGCGTCTCAGTGCCCGTTGGCACGTATGCGTCCTTCAACAGGAGCGTAACCGTATCATTCTCGCCGTCAACGGCCGCCCTGGCGTTAAGGACATTCGAGGCCTACATATACGTTAAGCCAGGCAGTAAAATAATCAACGCAACCGCCGTAATACAGCTACTGGTCACCAACAAGACTGGCACTTATGTCGTCAACGTGGCCACTAAGAACTTGACGCTATACTACAACCTAGCCGTGGGCAGGTGGGTGCCAATGGCCTTCATGGTGAGCGTCCCAAGCATACTAACCCAGTTAACCAACGTAACAGCCGCCAAACTGCTAACACAGGTGTTAGCTCGCACAGCTAGCATAACCGGTGAGAACGTTATAATAACCGTCTACGGCGTTGGCTCAGGCTGGGCCTTCGAGACCCAGCCAGTCCTATCAACTGCAATGGGCGGCTACCTATCACGTAACAGCACAACCGTGTATACCACAGGCTCTAAGGCAAACCAGAGCCTAGTGTGGTGGCGCATAGTGCCCGTGAACGCCACGACGCTGCCATTCGCCACAGCCAGCACTCCTGTCGGCTGGGCCAACTACTTCGGCTCACCATTCACCCTACTGGTTTCAATAGGCCCAAGCGGCACAGCCCTAGTTGACATACCAACCTACGCACCCAACACCGCCGGCTACACACCAATACTACCAACCTACAACTTAACCAAGATACTGGTCAGCTACCCAAGCCTAGTCACCAGCATCGGCGCCGCGGCGACCGGTAGCGAGGCAGCTAATGCACTGTACTTCGCGAGGATAGCGAGGGTTTACGTATTAGGCACCCAGAGCACGCCAAACCAGCCAAGCTGGCTATCAGTAACAGTGACGGGCTATGCACCAACCAACGCCATAATCACCCTACCCTACGTTAACGCCTCAGTGTTCACCGTGCTAAACGCCTACAACGTGACCGGTAATTGGAGCACCATATACGTGAGCTCACTACCACCCGGCACGGTAACCGCCACTGTCAGCGGTGACATGAGTGAGGGTGTACCAGGGGTTGGCTTCGGCACCGGCGCCGGCTTCTGGCCACTGTATGCACTGTACGGCGTTGTTGAGGGTAAGGCGCTGGGCACCATGGATGTATCGGCTAACTCACTGGCACTGCCTACTGTATACCTTGAGGGTATACAGGTGTACAACACAATGACCCCACCATCACCAATACCGTATGCCACCGTCAGCGCAGGCGTTAACGCCACAGGCTACGTGTTCTACGTTAATGGCACGAAGGTAGCCACCCACACTTACACCACGCCAAAGTCACTACCCTTCGGCGCCATAACCACGTTACCGGCCATGTACATATTCGGTTCAACCTTCTCAGTGAACGCAACCAGGGTGCTGGCAGCCCTACAAAGCAGTGTGACTCCAACCAATGTCATGGCCTTCGTTGAGCCATCAATGGACCTAAGCATATCGTACTACGTGAAGTACGTGTATAACGTGGCTTACACAAGCTACACTAAGAGCTTCGTGTTCTACCTATACAACTACAAGGGCCAGCCAGTGACCGTTGCCGGGTACACTGGTACGTTACCGCTAAGTGCAGTGCAGAGCTTCATAACGCCGATAGTGGTCAGCAAGTCAGTTAACATCCACATACCATTCGTTGAACTATACGCCGGCACAAACGCTACTGTGACGAGAGCCTACGTGAGCGGCGGCTACCCTAGGCTTGTTGGTAAGGAGTTGGGTGGCTGGGTTGACACTGGTAAGACATTCCCAACCACTGACGGCGACCAGTACGCCAAGACAACCCTAGCAGGCACCTTCACAGTGACCGTGTACTACGCCCCGTTAACCATGGTGCAGGACTGGAACAGTAGACCACTTGCAAACCAGACCGTTGCCGTGTTCTTCGGTAATAGCCTAGTCGGCTTAACCGTAACCACGAGCAACGGCACCCTAGCCCAGCCGCTACCTGAGAGCGTGAGCGTAACCGCGACCACCACGTTTGCCAACGGCACATCAGCCACAGCAACAGCCTTTGAGGGTATTAACACCACAGCCTTCACTACAACCTACACATCACCAGTCTACGGTGTGACCGTTGGCCAGGCCAGCAACACAGCCGCAACCACGAAGGCCACACCACCAGTTAGGATTGCGGTGTTCTGGTACGACAGCTACCCACTGTGGCTACTTGCCCCATCCAAGTACTACTTCATAGACATCTACGACACCAGTGTACCCAATGATGTATACCAGCTAGGCGACTCCTTCGCGGCTATAGGTGTTAGGACGTATGTATACGCCATGACTGTTACCGTTGAGACTATTGGCGGGCAGCCTGTCAGTAATGCCACCGTGATAACCTACGACTCAACCGCCAACGGTGTTGAGTTCGAAGCCATAACCACGACAGGCACCAGTGGCTCAGCCACGATATACGATGCCAGGGTGTCCAAGATAGGGACTACCGTGTACAGCCAGGTGCCGTCAACAAGCTTCTACGTCGTAGCCTACTACTACGTGCCGGGCGTTGGCTACGTTGAGGTTGGCAATGCAACATTCAGTATACAGCGTGGCGCCACTGTACCAAGTGGAGTGTTCAGCGTAACCCTAAGAGCAGTGCTAACCCCAGTGACCGTTGGTGTTAGCACAGGCCTATCACTGAGCACACTAACCAGCGTTGGCACCATACCAGTTGGCGCCAACCTAGCCATAGCTGTTAGTGAGCCAGTTTACAGCGTAGGCACCACCAGCATAGGCACGCCAAGCGTTGGTTCACCATCAACGGCGCAGGTGTTCTCAGGTGTATTCACCGTACCGTCAAGCGGCACCGTGACAACCCCAGTGATACCGATAAGCGTCAGTGGAGCCACCGTTAACGTAACCACTACCCAGTGGATGGGTGTTCCAATAGGCAGCTACTCAACTAAGCTGTACTACTTAACCGTGAGCAACGCAACCGCACCATTATCATACACCGTGCCTGCCGGTGCATTAACCGTGACACCTGCCCTGAAGCCGCTACCCAATGAACAGACCTCAGTAACCGTGTTCTACGGTACCACGCAGGTGACCACTGGTAGCTTACCAGGCACCTTCGTGCTTCCGGTGAATAGCCCAAGCGGCACAAGCTACACTGTGGACGTCTCGATACAGGGCGTGCCGGAGAGCCTAAGCGCCACCGTTATGAATGGCGTAGTGCAGAGCCTAATAGCCCCAGCCGGTGCCTTAGCCGTACAGTTCGCCGGCGGCTTGACTCCAGTCAGCTACACGTTGAACCTGACGTACAATGGCATGGTTGTTGCCAGCGGCTCAGCCAGCGACGTAAGCCTAGTGCTACCTCCAGGGACCTACAGCCTAACCGGTATAGTAACCGGTGTGCCATTATCAGCGATATCAGTGACCGTGGTTAACGGCTCAACCACCCCAGTCACCATACCCGTAGGCAAGGTTGCCGTTGCCTTCGCCAGCGGCCTAACGCCAAGCAGCTACACGCTGAACCTGTTATACAGTGGCAGCGTGATCGCCAGTGGTTCAGCTAGCGATGTTAGTGTTGTCATCCCAGCTGGCTCATACAGCATAAACGGCACGATTGATGGTGTCCCATTATCAGCGCTGCCAGTGAGTGTTAGCGCTGGGCAGGTGGCTTCAGTTACCATACCAGTGGGTAAGATAGCCGTCGGCTTCGCTGGTGGTTACGTGCCTGGCAGCTACACGTTGAACCTGACGTACAATGGTGTAGTTGTTGCAAGTGGTTCAGCCAGTGCGGTTAGTATCGTGGTGCCGAGCGGTACCTACAGCGTAAGCGGTGTCGTTAGTGGTGTGCCAGTGTCAGCAATCAGCGTAACCGTGGCCACTGGGCAGATAGCATCAGTCACTATACCAGTCGGTAAGGTTGCAGTGACCTTTGCAGGCGGCTTAATACCAAGCAGCTACTCACTGGCCCTGCAGTACAGTGGCAAGACCATTGCAAGTGGTTCGGCTAGTGATGTTAGTATCGTTGTTCCGGCTGGCACCTACACGCTTGTCGGTAACGTTAGTGGTGTGCCGATTTCACCAATAAGCCTCAGCGTCTCAGCTGGTACGCAGGCATCAGCCACAGTGCCGGTCAGCCAGCTAAGCATAACGGCGTACACGGCTAATGGTGTGCAGTTAAGCAATGCGCAGATAGCAGTAACCTATAGTGGTAAGCAGGTGGCTGCTGGTACAGGCTCACTAAGCGTCATAGTGCCAGGCGGCGTATCATACACCATATCAGTGAGCGCCTACGGAGTAACCAACACAACCACGGTGACACCGGCAGTGGGCACCGTGATGAGCGTTAGGGCTGTTGTGCCAATAAGCGGCTACATAATATTCGGCGCCTTCGTGCCACTGAGCACGCTGATACTGGTGGCAGTGATAATACTAGTGGTGATAATAATCATAGTGGTGCTGCTGATGGAGTACAGCAACTGGAGAAGGAGGAGACTGGCAGGCGGCCTATTCGGCCCAGGCGCCAAGTAAGAGCCCTAAAGGTCTTTAAAACAAGCAAAATCCCTTCAAATTTTTTTCCCTTTCTTTTTCCCCTTCTTCCCTCAAATCCCCTTGGCTTAATTCGCATTAGCCTTCTTCATCAACGCTAAAGCTTAAATACGGGCATGTTAATTGGGGGTGATGGGCGAGGAGTCTAAGAAGCCTAACCAACAGGGTGAGGAGTACCTAGTGCCAGTGGAGAGGTACATGGCTGCGGCCGTTAGACTTGGGGCCAGGGTGTCCAATGGTTACCTGCAGAGGAGGGGTTTCATATTCACGGTTAGGCCTGATGGGTTGAGGATATTCAACCTGAAGAGGATTGACGAGAGGATTAGGATTGCGGCTAAGATGATTGCCAGGTACAACCCATCAAGGGTCATGGTTCATTCAACCAAGCCATACGCCTCAAGGCCAATTCAAATGTTCTGCAAGTTCGTCGGCTGCCTACCTGTAACTGGTAGGTTAATACCAGGTACTTTAACGAACCCATACCTAAGCCACCACATAGACATAGACCTCCTAATGGTGGCTGACCCCAAGACCGACTTCCAGGCGATTAATGAGGCATCTTTAACCGGCATACCGGTAATAGCCCTAGTGGACACTGACAGCGACATAACCTTCATCGACTTTGCAATACCCTGCAACAATAAGGGTAGGAACAGCCTAGCCCTAATATTCTGGCTACTGGCCAGGCAGGTGCTTAGGGAGAGGGGTGAGTTAAAGCCAGACGAGGACCTACCAGTTAGCTGGGAGGAGTTCAGGGTCCCCGTCGGGCAGAGCCAGTAACACCGTCTCTCTGGAGGCGGTGGTTAACCCACCGTCTCCTTCTCGGCGGCTTTTTCGTGGATGCCGCCCCCGGCTGCGGGAGTGGTTGCCGCTAGTTGCCTAGTGGCTCACACCACTCCCCTCGCCGAAGGCGGCATCAAGATCCCCCTCGCCAAGCTCATCGGGTTCATCCCGCTAATTCACCACTTCACCAAAATTTAAACACTCCGCCTTTTGGCCACGACATCAATGAACATAAGCACCATAAATAACTATGAAACTAAAACACCCATTATTGATAGGTAAACGCCAGCAAGCACAATAACCATGGCCAAGGCTTCTAAAACACCCACACCCTGCCTAAGGAATATGTAGGCCAGTATGGTTGAGCCCACTGGTTCAATGAGGGTCGCCGTGGAGACCACGGTGGCTGGTAGGTACCTCAGTGAGTAGTTGAGCAGCGTATGCCCAGACAACATGGGGCCCGCCACAATGAGCAGCACCATCATAAACGCCCTCAGGTCAAGCCTAAGCGGGTTAACCCCCAGCAGTAGGGCCACTGGGGCCGTGAATAGGGAGGCTAAGGCGTATACAACAGCCGCGTAGACCGCGGTGGATAACCTGGCCCTAGCTAACTCACCAACCACGAAGTACACTGCACCCGACACCGCACCGGCTAGGGCTAGTAGGTTGCCTAGCAGGGAGCCGGTCCCAAGGCCGTAGGAGGAGTACATCATTAATGCAACCCCTGCCAACGCCATAAAGGCTCCAAGGATGCTTAACTCATTGATACCCCTCTTTAACGCTAGGCTTATGGGTATTGTGAAGATGACGTAGGTTGAAACTATGGTGACGCTCATGGCCACCGTGGTGTAGTAGAGTGATGTTATCCAAGTCATGAAGTGAACAGCTAAAGCCAAGCTACCCACGGTGAGTAGGCCCATGGGTAACTTAACCTTGGCCCTCCTCAACTCCCTAACCGCTTGGGGAGTTAGGGCTAGTGAAGCCAGTAGGGTCCTCCAGAGTGACACCGAAAGTGGGTTTAGGCCACTCCACAGTATTAGTATTGATGCCCAGGAGATGGCGAAGCCGGCGATGGCAAGTGAGGCAATGGCTGCATCCCTACCCATGTTATGTTGCTTAGCTTGCCCACTTAAAGTGTTACCTAGCCTGAGGTTAACCAGGTTATTAAATGCTGGGGGTTACTGGTCCTTATCCTTATTGTTATTGGGCCCAGTGGGCTCTCAACCTCACCCATGGCGAAGGATAGGATACCCACGTAGGCAGCCTGCTTATTAGCATTAATCACCACCTCATTACCGATCACACTCCTGCTCAACACTTCCCTAGCGGTCTCCCCAATCCTCCCCCTCCTGATAAGCTCCCTAAGCTTACCCAGGCTCCTTAATCCCCTTGCCCTGCCGTGGATGAACTTGGTATTGTTCATTACCAGGACCTCAACCTCATCAAGGTCAATTAGGTTTAGCACAGCACTCCTAACCTTAGCCTCACTCTCGGTTGGCCTAACCTCGGCGTAGACCTCAACCTCTACGTCACTCAGCACGCCTAATCACCGTAAACCTCCCTAACAATCATCCTAACCTTATCCCTTAACTCATCTATGCTTAAACCCTCGTTGACTATTATGTAGTCCGCCAGGCTTATTAGGTTAGCCAGGCCGAAGGCGAGCTCCCTATAATCCCTGACCATTAGGTCAAGTGGATCCCTTGGGTCATCGGGCCTACCCCTACTGGCTAACCTACTGAACCTCGTCTTGAGGCTGGCAACTATGAATATTAACCTAACGTCCCCAAGGGCCTCTCTGAAGGCCTCATACTCCTCCCTACTCCTAAGCCCCTCAATAGCCACCTTACCCCCCTTAAACTTGGCTATGTCACCCAGTGTTAGCTTAGCCACAGCCCTTGAGCCGTACATGACCCTAAGCCTAGTGGCTGCCTCATCAGTGCTAATCCCCATTCTACTAGCCTCAGCCCTAACGTAATCCCCCATCACGAAGACCCTAAACCCCATCTCAGCCAAGACCCCACTCACGGTGGACTTCCCTGAACCTGGAAGCCCAGTTATGCAGAGCACTGGCACAGAAACCATTGGGGCATGGATTTAAAACCTTTACAACAGCCAGGTGGATTAGTAAGCTAAATCAATTTAAATGCACCCCAGGTCCTTTAATAGGGATGGAGCTGGTCCTAATGTCCATAAAGCCGGGCTTCGGCGACGCCATACTGGACGGTAGGAAGAGAGCCGAGTTAAGGAGGATGGTTAATGGCCCAATAACGCCAGGGGACCTGGTGGTGCTTTACCTGTCATCACCCAGGAAGGCCATTGAGGGCTTCTTTAAGGCTAAGAGGGTTTACATTGGGAGGAGGAGTGAATTAATGAGGATAGCCGATGGGCTAGGTGACCTAGGCTTGAGGGAGGGGGATTGGGGGTATGTTGATGAGGATAGGGAGGGGATGATGATTATCGTTGATGAACCGAGGAGGTGCCCAAGGCCAATAACCTTAGACCAACTAATGGGCATGGTGAGGGGCTTCAAACCACCCCTAAGCTACATTAGGCTTAGGCCCAACGACGACCTTTACTGGGTTATATTCAAGAGGTGCCTGGAGCCAATCCTAAGGAGCATGTGGACCTAACCGCTACCCTGCTCCTCCCTCTTCTTCTTAGTAAGCCCAACCATCATGCTTGCGTACATGAGCAACTTCCAAGCCTCCGCATAATCCATGTACTCCCTAATAATCTTCCTGGCAAGTTCCCTAAGTTCAAGCGCCTCCTCGTAGGTCAAATCATTCGGATCCTTATCCAGTAGCTCCCCAAGTCTCTTCCATTCTTCTTTGGTTAGTGGGTTTGTTGATGTGGCGAGTCTCATAATCCTCCTAGCCTCATTCTTAGCAATAACCGCCTTCTCGGGTTTAATAACACCCTCAGTCATTAGGAGTTCGATGAAGAATTCCTGGTAGCTACTAAAGGCTTCACTAAGCCTATTAACCCTGGAATCAATATAACCCTTCAACTCATTAAATTTATCATCAACATAACCCCTCAACTCATCAAACCTCCTATCGATTTCCCTAAATCTCTCATCAATTTGCTTAAACCTCATCCTAATCTCCCTAAATTCACCACCAAGCCAAAACAAACCCCCACCTAGCATACCGATTATGGTTAGTGAGAGTCCAATCACGTAAATGGTGGCTACATCAGGCATATTAATTGATTCGTTTCACTCGTTAATATAGTTTTTGTCAACCTAAAACTTTAAGCGTTGCCACTACACTTCGCCGCTTGTTATCTCCCTTGGGTCTGGCTTCCTACTGATAACCCTACCCCCGTCTATTATTATCTCGTTTCCCGTCATGAATGTGTTGAGGTCTGAGATTAGGAAGGCTATTAGCCAAGCAACCTCAATAGGCCTACCCATCCTCCCTATTAGTGTTGCCGCATTCTCATCGAGGCTCTTAGGCACCTCACCACCCCTAACGTACACTGGCCCTGGGGTTACGGTTATGACCTGTATGCCGTATTTACCCAGGTCAACCGCCATGCTCCTCGTCATTGCTATTAAACCACCCTTAGTGGTTACGTAGGGGAATGATGACTCGAGGGGGAAGTAGGCCTGTATGGCGGCCACGTTTATTATCTTGCCCTTAACCCCCTTGCTTATCATTATCCTAGCCGCCATTTGAGAGAGTAGGAAGGGGGCTGTTAGGTTTAGCTCAATCATGCTATCCCACTCCTCAAGCGTCGTGTTCAGTATACTGTACCTGGAGTTCCTTGAGGCGTTGTTGATAAGGGCATGTATGATGCCAACCTCCCCCTCAAACCACCTTATGAAGTCGAGGACCTCCTGCCTCCTGGTCAAATCAACCCTCCTGAAGACTATGCCAACCTCCCTCTCAAGGGCCCTACCCCTGGCCTCATCCCTACCCACACCGTACACCGTTGCCCCAAGCTGCCTAAGCAACCTACCCGTGGCCTCACCAATGCCGTGGGTTACGCCTGTTATTAAAACCACCTTACCCCTCAGGTCTATGCTCATGGTTAAGCCGGTTAAGCAGAGGGTATTAAACAGTGAGCCCATTAGAATACTAATAGGTATACTTAACATATAACCTCGGCACCTAGCACTAGGGGTTAGGGATTAACCGTTAAGATGAGGAGTTGGATAGTGTGGGTTAAGGCTTAACCTCATGCACAGTAGCGTGTAACATGGGTAATGAACCGTGGTTAACACATCCAAGGCTGAATGCGGAGCAGGCAGGGTTATTAATCACCATGTATGTGCATTTCCCTAAGCCGTTTAATGAATAGCGCGTTCTCGTAAACCTCCTCATCCATGAACCTAAGCCCACTAACCATCGACCTCATCCTACCGCAGTCATAGGTAACCCCAACGTACCTGTAAAGGGGCTTGATGTCACTTGGTAATGCAAGTTTAAGCAGTTGGTTAGGTACAGGAACCTTAACAATCCTCCTACTGAGGGCCTTAGCCATATCCTCAATGAACCTTGAAATAGGCACAGGCTCACACTCAGTGGCGTACATGTAGAGGCCCCTTGGCCTATCTGCATGCAGCCTAGCGAACAGTTCAGTCAACTTAACGGCGCTGATGGTCATCACCCTAACCTTAAGCATTGGTACAACGCCCAACCTGGCCACGTTAAACATCTGCATGAATTGGGAATGGGCGGCGTACCTACCGTAGACGAGGGTTGGCCTAACTATGGCCATTGGAAAGCCTGAGGAAAGCCAAGTCGAGTAAACCACCCTCTCACCAAGGCACTTAGTCTCCTCATACAGGTTTGATGGCCTAGCCCCCTCACAGTGCCTAGGCTCCTCAGTGATGAAACTCCCCACTGGGCCCATTACGTTGGAGGCACTTACATGTATCAGCATTGTTGACGGGGACTGTTTAGCTATCAGTGAAGCCAGCAGCTCAGGCACGGCAACATGAGCCTCCCTCAAGGTAGTCTCACTGCCACTTAACACCCCAATTAGGTTAATGACCGTGTCGGAGTTCTTAACCAGCGAGGCTAATAGATCCCTATCCACTGTTGGGTTAACCCTAACCAACTCAACCATGCCCCTAAGCAAGTCCGCATAAACCCCCTTAACGCCACTCAAGGACCTATAGGTGACGGTGACCTGGCCAACCTTAGATAAGCCCTCAGCTACGTGGGTTGCTATAAAGCCTAAGCCAAGCACGAGAAACCTAACCACACTTAAGATACTTAACCATGGTTTAAATGTCTTCATGCCTTAACCCTAAATTACCTAATCACTAACTCAATACCCTAGTGACCTTGATTTCGTATGCTTCTCTTACTGTTGCTCCTCCTTTTCTTAATTCTTCTATTGCCTTTTCGAATAGGCCATCCTTGGCCTCATAGATTAGCAGTGCCATTGCTAAGTCTTCGCTTACTGAGTATGCGTAGGTGGTGATTAGGTTTAGGTTCAGTTCAGCAAGCCTTGAAGTCAACCTAGCAAGAGTACCAGACCTATTCGGCAGTGCAATGAGAAACATGAAAACACCACTAGGCGAGGCCAAGATACTCCTATAAACCTGCCCAAAAACATTACTAACCTCACCAACAACCCTACACAAACCACCACCCTTACCAAGTATCGGTTTGGTTTATCCACACTCCAGCAACACTCTTGGATTATTTAAATATTATCATATGTTGTAAAGTTGTGGTATGGTGTTAATGGGTGCCACTATAAAATTGAGTGATGAGCCATTAACGAGAATTCGAAACTCAAGACACCACCGGCAAACTTAAACTCCGAATCACCAGGCATTCTTACGAAAACCCCATTAAAAGCCTTTGCATGCAAGTCTGGTTAGAATTAAATAAAGTCCATCATTCACTCTCATACTCCTCGAGTTCTATTCCCTTCCCTGGTTGTATTTCTACTTTGTATGCTTTTTTGGAGTGGTTTGTCATTCTCATTTTCTTTATTATTAGCCATCTTCTAACCTCCTTGGCTTCCGTGACGTTGTCCATCCACATGTGGATTATGCCGTCTGCAA
>Ga0209739_100028_pt1 | contig 69782 bp, 76 predicted proteins | sample JossMetagenome_2_FD_184729 | JGI IMG/M metagenome (GOLD analysis project Ga0209739, IMG submission 184729) | Hot spring sediment microbial communities from Joseph's Coat, Yellowstone National Park, USA - JC3_ASED (SPAdes) (version 3) | ecosystem: Environmental > Aquatic > Thermal springs > Hot...
ATATATGAATTCGCTGACTGCAGCATGCTTGTAATTCGGCCATGGGTATTTAACGCCTGTGTACTCGCTGTAGAATTTGATCATATCGCAGAGCCTATGGAACGTGAACCTAGCCCTATCAACCATGCCCCTCGGCACGTAATTCTCTATTGGCACGCCATCACAATTATCCCTAATAACCTCAAACTCGCCGGCGGCGAAGGCTATTAGGTAGGCTGAGTGCGGTTTATCGAGCTTCCAATGCCACAGGGTCTCATTGCCGAGGTCCTTACTCTCCACTAAAACGCCATTGGACACTGCAATCCAGGTCTTCGGAACAATGATCTCCATCTCACTGGTGAACTTGGCATTGGGATACTGACCTCCTCCCCGCCCTAAAGGGCGAGGGTTCCTTTAGAGCGGGGTGGTGCCCTCGCCCAGCCTTCATTGGCTCCTCCGGCTGGGTTCATGGGGTTGCCCCCGGCCAGCACCGCGGGGCCTTCCTCGCTGGCCATGAAAGTCTTTAGCATTGCATGTATGTACTGCATGATAGGGTGTGGTATTATTGGGTTTGATTTTCCTTCGTACTCTTCCCATTCCATTTCCCTCCTTAAATTCCACCAAAACGCCTTTGTCCATGCCTCTGGTGTTAGCTTCCAAGCCATGTTCATGACTGAAGCATGGTCCCTATCTACGTAGTGACCCCTTGGGCAGTAGAGAGTATGCCAATCATCTGTCTTCTCAAGCCTTGTGAAATGTATTGGACATACTCTGCTGTTCCTGTATGCCGATACGTGGAATATCCTCGAACCCCTCTCTAGTGCCTTGTCTTCGACAGTCTTTTCAATGCTCTTGAACGGTGTCTGCTTAATCCTATGCCTCAACTCACCCCTCCCAACATCCTCAATCATTGACTCCTGAGGGTTCTCGCCAAGCTCCTCGGTTACGATAATCGCTGGTATCCTTGTTAACTCGTTAGCCACATGCCTAACTCTACCAACCTTCCTAACCCTTTCTCTCAATCTCTTAACACGCTTCCTGTATTCCCTAGTGTTCGTTACGTTCGCGTACTTACCGTTTGGTAAGGCAAATCCAGGCTTGAGCCTCTCGATAATCGCGTTCCTAACCCTTTTGTACCTCCTGGCTAGCCTACCGAAGTCTGTCCTAATTGTGTATAGTTCTGGAACCATGTACTGCCTATTCCAGTTAACCACCTTGCTTACGGTGGATGGTAGGTCAATCCTGCCCACCGCAACGGTGTTCTCATTTATATCGAATGCCACCATGTGTTGTGGTACCTCTTGCCTCGGCTTCAGCTTGAAGATGAATATGGCGTACCACTTGTTCAACCTACGCTTAATCATTAGCGTAGATGCGAGCTCGGCTTCCCCAGTTAGTACCCTCCACCAGTATTGCCAGAAGCGCTTGTGCGGTCTCAACCAGACCACAGTTCGACCATTGGGCAAGGAAAGCTCAAGCCTAACCGGGGCTGTTGAGCGGATAAATTGTTCATAGCTCCATGTGAACTCGGTGAACCTAATGGACACGGTCTTAACCTCAGGGTATGGTTTGCTCACTAAGCTTCTCTTTCTCCTCTCAACGAATGATTTCGCAACACCAGAGGCTTGCCTAATTGCTTGAATTACTAGATGTGCGTGCAAGCCTGGATACTCCCGCCTATACTTACGGTAAAATAGCCTTTGGAGTTCTGTTGCGCTCGTAACGTTGTGCTCAACGGCATATTCAACAACCTCACGAACAATGCCTAGGTATGCGGTCTCAACAGAGCAAAGTAACTTATTGAGCTCTCTAGTAACCTCCAACTCAACAGCAACGGCCCTACACAACATCCACAAGAAAACAAACAACCAGACTTAAAAGCCACCCACGACAAGAAGGGGCGAGGCTTGACCATTATAGTCAGGTAGGGGCATCCAGTAATGATTATCCTCACTCTCACCCTGGGTCCAGACCATGGGAACCCTATCCCTATAGTACTCATCAGGCATCACGAAGTAGAGGCCCTTCCTGGGCTTGGCCTCGTACTCCACCGAGACCACGTGATCGCCAGAACCAACATAGACCCTCAGGGATTTACCATCATACTCATACCTAGCCTCGGTTCCATCAACCCTCACCGATTTAACCCCCATCTCTGCCGCATCAAATTCTATGTAGCCCCTCTCCGTGGTTACATTAATTGAGTACTCTACATGTCCATTAATCGACTTATTACTAGCGTCGATCCTCACCCTAATCCTTACATGCCTAACCGTGTAACCGTAATACCGAGGAAACTGGGGCCTATAATCGGTATATACGAAACCACGCCCGATTAGGTAACCAGGCTTATCAAAGGACACATCAACGGGCTAAACCACAGCCTAAAATGCATTACCTCCAGGCCCATTTTACGCCTAGAAAAGCCTCACCTTCAGTACGGAAAGCATGTACGTTTTACCCTGTGAGCTAGTCTTAACAACCCTCTGTCCAAGCAATGGGAACAGTCTCTTCAGGGTTAAGAAGCACTCCTCATCATCAAGCAGGAACGTTATTACGGAACCAACCGGCGCATCCCTAAAGTGCTGTATAGCCAATGTACTACCGTATGGGCAACCCACGCCCCGTAAATCCACCGTCAACTCCCCAACCCTCACAACAACCCATTAATGGCGCAGCTTAAAGTGATTGTTTTCTATGCATTTTTTGCATTTTATATTCCCATGGCATACCGCAATCAACATTTACGTAAGGTTCATAAACTCTAACCATTGCTTGCTACACGATGTCTGCCGGTAGGGATTTCGTGAACCAAGTACTTACAGAGATCGAGAACTCAATACTAAAACCCCTCGAGGACATTGAGAGCAGTGTTGAAGGTATCCTTGAGGGAATCGCTGAAGGAATGAACATAGAGAAGCCCAAGGTCGTAGCCACAATAAACTCGGTTAACGAGTGCGGCGAATTCGTGGGTGAGGATAAACGGTGTCAGGGCATTGCGGGTAGGTACTTACCTGAGGAAGTAACAATACTAATCAATTACAGGGTGGATATGAACACAATAATACACCTACTAGCCCATCACATACATGCCGTGGAGATCGGTAGAACCAAGTATGCGCAGGTTAGGAAGCTTGAGGAGTTAAGGCTACCCTGGGAATTAAGACCAACAGAGGTTATTGCCATGTATAGGACTGCGTTGTTAACCAGGACGTTGAGCTCCAGGGCTTGGAGGACGTATAATGAGGAGGTTAAGCCCAGGATTAGGGAGATTGATGAGAAAATAAACAATGCAAGGCTCATGGTTAATTACCTCGAGAGGCATGCTGAGTACGTATTCAGTAGTAGGAAGCCTATTTGACATTTATCCGGTGTAATTCCACACTTTAATTAGATCATTGTAATACTTTATGATTATCAGTTAAGAATATTGTGATAAAACTTAATTAGGAGTTTATTTAAAAAGTGAGGCATCTATGTCCGTAACCTGGGCTCTACCCTTCAAGGAAAAGTTAACACCCGAAATCGGTAAGGAAAGAGCCGTAGATCCTGAGGAATACAGAAAGATACATGAGGAGAGCCTCAGGGACATTGAGGCGTTCTGGTCAAACGTAGCAAGGGAACTCGAGTGGTTCAAGCCCTGGGACAGGGTGCTCGTTGCGGATCCACAGCCACCGTTCTATAAATGGTTCGTTGGTGGTAGGTTGAATGCCTCATACCTAACCCTGGATAGGCACGTTAAGGGTGGGCGTAAGAATAAGGTTGCCATAATCTGGGAGGGCGAGCCTATCGATCAATCAGGCAACCCCACGGAGGTTAGGAAGCTGACGTACTACGACCTATATCGTGAAGTGAATAGGCTAGCCTACGTACTAAAGAATAAGTTCGGTTTGAAGAAGGGCGACACCATAGGCATATACCTACCCATGATACCCGAGCTACCCATAGCAATGCTCGCAGCAGCCAGGCTAGGTGTAACATTCACAGTGGTCTTCAGCGGATTCACAGCCCAAGCCCTTGCCGACAGGTTAAACGATGCAGAGGCTAAGCTTGTTATCACGGCCGACGGAGGCTATAGGCGCGGCAAGGTGATTAGGCTGAAGGATATTGTGGATAAGGCCCTTGAGCAGTCGCCCACGGTTAAGAACGTCATTGTTTACAGGAGGGTTGGGTTAACGGACATCAACATGGTCAAGGGCAGGGACTACTGGTGGCATGAGGTCATGGTGGACGTACCAATGAACACCTACGTCGAGCCAGAGCCGGTGGAGAGCGAACACCCACTATACATACTGTACACATCAGGAACCACAGGCAAGCCCAAGGGCATAGTTCACGATACGGGAGGCTACATGGTGCTACTCCACGCAACGATGAAGTGGGTCTTCGATGCCAGGGAGGATGATATACACTTCTGCACAGCCGATATAGGGTGGGTGACAGGCCATAGTTACATTGTATTTGGACCACTACTCGAGGGTATGACTACTATCATGTTTGAGGGAGCCCTGGACTACCCGAACCCAGATAGGTGGTGGGCAATTGTCGAGAGGTATGGCGCGTCTATTCTTTACACAAGTCCAACAGGCATTAGGACGTTGATGAGGTTTGGCGATGACTGGGTTAAGAAGCACGACCTATCCACAATAAGGCTCATGCACTCAGTCGGCGAACCCATAAACCCAGAGGCCTGGCGCTGGCTTTGGAAACTTGCCGGTAGGGAGAAGGTCCCGTTTGGATCCACGTGGTGGATGACGGAGACGGGCGGAATTTTGATATCGCACGCGCCAGGCCTCGCCCTAGTGCCGCTGAAGCCGGGTACGAACGGCTCACCATTACCTGGTATAGATGCTGATGTAGTTGACGATAACGGTAAACCAGTGCCGCCGGGGCAGAGGGGTTACCTAGTGATTAAGAAGCCATGGCCAGGTATGCTGTTGACCATATGGAAGGACCCGGATAGGTACGTGAAAACCTACTGGAGTAAGTTCCCAGGTATGTTCTACGCTGGAGATTACGCGGTTAAGGATGAGGAGGGCTACTTCTGGATACTTGGTAGGGCTGACGAGGTCATTAAGGTGGCTGGGCACAGGCTTGGGACCTACGAGTTGGAATCAGCATTAATACAGCACCCGGCCGTGGCCGAGGCGGCAGTTGTTGGCGCACCCGACCCGGTTAAGGGTGAGGTCCCCGTGGCATATGTCGTGCTTAAGCAGGGCGTGCAACCAACGGAGCAGTTGAAGGCTGAGTTGAATAACATGGTTAGGGAGCTTGTGGGTCCAATAGCCACGCTGGCGAACATATTCTTCGTAACCAAGCTACCCAAGACCAGGAGCGGCAAGATAATGAGGAGGCTTATTAAGGCCGTAGTGACTGGGCAACCACTCGGCGACGTAACCACACTAGAGGACGAGGCGAGCGTTGAGGAGGTGAAGAAGGCATATGAGGAGTTCAAGGCAGAGATTGAAAAACTTGGTAAGCAGGGGTGATTTGATGACGGAGAAGTTGGCCAACCCAGCACCGCTTGGTCTCTCTGGTTTTGCATTAACCACGTTGGTGCTCAGCCTATTTAATGCCCACATAATAACGGCCGGCTCAGACGTGGTTATAGGGCTTACGGCATTTTACGGAGGACTCGCCCAACTATTGGCTGGGATTCTCGAGTGGAAGGCTGGTAATACGTTTGGCTACGCCGCATTCTTTACATACGGTGCCTTCTGGGAGTGGTACTTCATAACAGTCCTGCTTGCCCATATGGGCTTAATAACCATTAGCCCCACCGGCCTAAGCGCCGTGCTTGCCGCCTTCGGGGTCTTCACATTCATCTTCTGAATCTACACCTTTAGACTTAACTGGGCCCTATGGTTTGTATTCCTTACATTATGGTTAACATTCTTTTTATTAGCCGCTGGGTTAACAATCGCCGGCGGCTACATGGGGATAATAACGGCATCCCTCGCTTGGTACACGGCATTCGCATTAGTTGCTCAAGAGGTCTTTAACAGACCAATACCATTACTAACATCACCACCAATCAAAGTTAAAAGTGAAACCGCAAAACATTAATAAATGCCATTACATATCCATCTCAAAATTACTCCTTCATTTTACTATAAGTAATACATTAACGTACATGTTTCAACTTTCAACAAATTACGGCATTTAGGAATAAATATTATTTTTAGGAATAAATATTAACTAAGCTAAATTGCACCTACTAGGCTGAGCCCTTTAAATCATTGATTATCAACTCCGCAACCCTCCTACCACTAAGCAACATGGAGCCGAAGATGGGGCCCATCCTTGGTAAGCCATAGACAGCAGCTACAGCCATGCCTGTAACGTAGAGTCCCTCGACAACCTTACCCGTATACTTAACAACCAAATCCTCAGCGGTGCTCGCGAAAGCCGACTTCTCGCCACGCAATACTATGCCTAGCTCAGGGGTTTTCCTAGAGGCTACCGCGGCGACCTCAGCATCATGCCCCGTAGCATCGACGACAGCCCTTGCCTCTATGAATATTGGGTCTGTGTGAACGCCCGCCATCTGTACTGTTGACCAAATGATCGCCACACCAGCAACCCTGGGTGGATTATCCCTATATATCACATCATCAACGTGCACACCCAATAGGAACTTAGCCCCAGCATCAATGGACTTGGTCGCCAGTTTCGCAATCATCTCAGCGGGGTCGACAACGAATAAGCCATCACTGTACTCAACAAGCCTAACACCAACCTCCCTCAGGATCTCGGAGGCTGGGTACTCAACAACAATCCTAGGCAGGTGGTTCGCGGCACCACCAATACCACCACCGAAACTGAACCTCCTCTCAATAACCAAGGTCTTCAACCCGGCCTTGGCCAGGTAGTAGGCTGCAGTCATGCCCGAGGGGCCAGCACCAACGATTAAGACATCAACGTTTGAGTATTCATCCAAATCCTTCAGTGCATACCTCACTATAGCCCTTGTTATCTCGGACTCGGTTATTGGTGATTTAGCCATAAACAATCACTTGGTTATGGGTTAATAATTATCCATTTATAAGCATTTTTTAGACACGCAAATTCCACATGCCCATTATCCTTAAGTATAACATTATTATTGATTCATTATGCCATTTTTATTGAGCACAAGGACGTTAGGAGAGATGTACTGTAGTTCCATAATACCTCCTTTAATAAGTGCGTGGCTTAAAGCCAGAGTGGGTTATTAATCTCCGTGCAGAGACTTGGGTTGGGTATGGTTAACATAATTAGTCCGAGGGTTATGTTGGTGTTTACGTGGGGTGGTGAGGAGTTGGTAGCGGCAATGACCGACGTTGTCTATAGGGCCTATAGTATCGAGGATGTCCTGGATAGGGTCAGGAAGAACCCAGACATTGTTAGGCGTAGGATAACCAATTTCCTCAGGGACGGCCACCACAGCGTGTTGGAGTTCATGGGTGCGTCCTGGCTCATTGAGGGTAGTAGGGCGTTTACGCATGAGTTGGTTAGGCATAGGGTTGCTTCGTATTGGCAGGAGAGCCAGAGGTATGTGGATTATGCCAAGGGGCAGTTGCGATACGTCTTACCACCCAAGCTAGCCAGTGAATTGGGGAGTTACTTGGAGAATGTGGGTCATGCTTACGTGGGTGCCAGGAGTTCCATGGAGCCTGAGGACGCTAGGTACATCCTACCAAACGCCATGGCGAGCAGGGTTTGGGTGCAGATGAACGCGAGGGAGTTCTTCCTGAACTTCATGCCCCTCAGGACGGGCTTGGGAGCGTTCCATGAAATCAGGCTCATCGCGTGGCTAATGTTCAACACACTACTCGATAAATTCCCCATAACAGCCAGGTGGGTATGGGACAACCTACCAAAACTACACCCTGATTATTGCCGTAATGTAGACAAACTAAAGACTATCTATGGTACCGAGGACTGCAGAGTAATAAGTATCAAGGACGCATTCGAAAAATGGGGAATCGAGATACCAACACCGCTCAGGGAACTCATCAGCAGTTAGTTTTTAGGTGAAAAACGCTGATTCGCTCATCTTTCTTTAGATTGAAGATAATATAATGCTGACGTCCTCATTTATTGCCTTAAGGAATTTAATGAGTCTCTTATCTATTGTTAGAAAGTTTAGGTTGTTATCGTGAGCTACCACGTAAAGCATTAGGTCAATGATATCGTTAAATCCCTGCCTCCTTAATTCTATTGCCTTAAGTATTGCTGATGGCTTCATGGGTGCTTTTATGAAGTTTCTTTCAATGCTAAGTAATCCCTGTGCCACAATCCTTGGATCATAAGCTCTCCTACTTAGTATCCATGAGATTTCGAGTAGGTTCAATTCCGTATAGTATATCTCAACCTCTCTATTCCTGAATTTAACCCATAATCTCTTTAGCAAATCATCGACGTCACCCTCAACCTTAACACCAACTATTGGGAGGAGGAATGATGTGTCAAGAAGAATTTTGAGAGCCTTCATTCATAAACACCCGTTGCTCTTCCTCGCTTATCTTCTCAATCTCATCAACGCTCATGCTAGCGAACTTGGGTCCCTTTAGCGCAAGCCAGAAGGGGTCTGGTATAGGTATCATAACGAGCTTATTATCCTCAACAACCAACTCCAGGTACGTGCCCTCGCTAATTCCGACTTTATCCGCGATCTCCTTGGGTATGTATATTGTGCGTTTCTTACTAACTCTAACGATTCTTCTTGGACTCATAATTAAACTCAGAAATTAATTAAAGCTTAGTCTCTTTTAAATTTTCTGAGATAATCATCATACATCTAGTTTAGACCGGCCTCCTTGCCGTTTTGCGGTTTATCTGTGCTTTCCCCTTGTCCGCCTTGGTTAGGTGGTGGTTCATGGGCGTTTAGGGCCGGCGCAACGGGACTTTTTCAAACTGAGGATTGCCCTTTAGTTCTAAACCTTCTCCACAGGCCCCAGAAGGAGCGGGCTTACCTTCATTATTGGCACGGAGTAAGGAGGGAATTACTGAGATGGGGTTGCGAAGGGTTTTAGTAGTGGTTTGAGTGGCTTGGGTATTTGGTTGAGTATGGTTGTTGGTAGTGGCTTGGTCATGTAGGCTATGGCTGTGGTTGCTATGATCATTATTAACTGCACCGTGGGCCAGGTGATTGGTGCGTCCCCAATCGGTAGTGACCATGATGATGCTAGTGTTAGGGCTAGGGCTAGTCCTACAGCCAGCACGGCCTTACTCCTCAAGCTCCACCTTTCAAGTGTCCAATAGGCTATTAGGGTTATCACGTTGATTATGTAGATACTAACCACAGCCATGTAGAGGCCTAGGCCGTGCAATGCCACGTACGTGGCAATACCCACACCCAACCCAACCAGGTTGTTCATCACAGCATACCAACCACGACCAACGACCCAGTAATACGATGAGTAGACCGTGACTGCCACGAAAAGCGGTGCTGAACCAAACAGGGCTGAGGCGTAGGGTATTGATTGAATGTAATCACCATTAACTATACCCAACCTAGGCAGAATAGGCAACGACAGCACTACTAATTGAGCCATCAACGCGGAGGCTATGAAGGAGGGTATGGCGAAATCCCTAAAGACCCTACCCACGTTAACGCCAACGCCAATACCATGAGAAACCCTACTACTCAAGACAGTGGATACCGCCGGCCCCATTGCCGTTACCGAGCCTATCATGGCGAGGGCCAGCCCATAAACCGCCGTGGATCCAGGGCCCAGGTACCTATAGACCAGGTAGGTCATCACACTGGTTATTAACGTACCAACGTAACCAAGAACCCACGACTGAAGACCAAGCTCGAGAAAACCCTTAATGCCAGATAGAACAGTCCCCAACCCCCTAACCGGGTTTGGTATAAAACCAACGTTAACTAGGTAATAGAGCAATTGGGCAAACGAACCAAGCAGTGTGGATATTGCTATGGCATAGACATTACGCATGATTACAATTAGGGCAACCTCGAAACCCCTAAGCACAAGCATACCTATGGTAGCCCCAGCACCCTGGGTCGCAACCCTACCCACCAACCACAGGTAAAGCCCGAGGGCACCAGCAAGGGATTGGGCAATCACTGCGTCTATGTATACATAGACGGTGCCAAGGAGCCAGGGCGGTATGCCATTACCCAGGTATATCGGTACAGCGGCAACCAGGGCTACGGCATATATGACCGACATAACCAATGACATAAAAACCGAGGCAGCAAAATAGGGACTGGCATCACGACCCCTGGCAAACTCTATGGCACCCTCCCTAGCAATCGCGCTGTTAATCCCAGGTATTGGAATCACGGCACCAATCGTATTGACAATCGCAAACAACGCATTGTAATAACCATACTGGGTCAGGGGTATGTACTTAGTCAAAACAACTATGTACACAATGGCTAACACGTAATTCGCCGCCGTAGGCAGGTAATTCAGCAAAACACCAGCAACAGCACTCTCACGTCTCATCAAATCACAAAACTACCAAAAATAATACAAATTTAAATATTAAACACACAACACCAAATACCAACCCACCAATAAATCCCTCACAATCTAATTAACAAACCCATGCAATCTATACACCATCCAACGAAAACCTCATATAAGGAATACTCAATACTAAAATCACTTTGAACATTTTTAAGGGCAGAAATACTTAAATTAATTATTAAAACCTCAATACGATGAGCAGGGACAAGGTGGTTGGTTTGGTTTTGCTTGTGGTTTCGGTGGTTGTGATTGTTGCTTATGCTTATGTTATGTTTGCGACGCACTATGCCTTGTTTTTGTTGGAGTTGACTGGTGTTGTTGCTGTTGCCGTGGTCTTCGGAATACTTGCATGGGTTGGTTACGCCCTAGCCACAACACCACCACCAAAACCAATAGAGGAAATCGAAAAAGAAATAGAGGAGGAACTCAAAAAACTAGAACAAGAAACAAAACAACAAGAACAAACCCAAAGACCCAACCCCAATTCGAGCGATTAAATGCTTGTACTCCGTCCACTCCCTCCTCACTAGCAAAACCAACTCATCACCAACAATGCACCAAGTACTTTTAGGCTCTCCGTTTAGCGATTATGTAGCCCTGCCTCTCCATGACACCTTCGCACTTCTAATCAGTTTTATTGTTATCTCAAAACCAGCATTCTCGAACCTTTTCCTCAAACTTTCATAACCATTGTGATACTCGATGATAACCGGCCCAAACACCGTTAGATCGCCTAAGTCTACCTTAAGTATTGCCTCATATTCACAACCCTCACAATCCATCTTAAGCACAGCATCATTGTCATCAATAGCATATTCATTAATTAAATCACTAAGGGTTATTGACTCGATATCTATAAGCTTGCCAATACCATGCTTCTTATACATATCTGAACTACCTCTTATACTCACAGGTACATTTCTTGGAACCTCAGCCCTAACCAAGGTGCCGGAGAATGCACCATACCTAACCTCATTAATACCACAATCACCATCAACCGAGCCCATTAGCACGGCGCCAACCCTATCCAGAACATGCCTCGGCAAGTTATTAATCAAACCAAGCACCTTACCCGCAGCATTGCCCATAGGCACAGTATCATCATCGAGGAACAACAACCAGTTTGGTTTGTATTTGCTTGCGTAATTAACACCAACCCTTAATGCATGGGCGACTCCCGAGTTGAAGCCAACCTCAATGAAGTCGCAATTACCAAAACCACCACACAAACCCCTCAAAACACCCTTACCCCTAGAATCATTATCAACAATGATGACGCGACCAACCTGCCCAGAGACCCGATCAAGGACAAGCCTAAATCTGTCTAACTCAGGATCATGAGACACAATTACGGCGACAACACCCATCGAAACCACCACTACACGAATTCCTTAAAAGTAATGCCCTAATTCTGCCTTGATGGTTAGGGCTTCACTGATTTGGCTTAATTACAATAGTTCGGGTTTCATTGATATAGCCCTTAGGTCTATAGAGTCAGCCCTAAGTCTTGACTTCGATGATTACGAAGTGATAGTAGTCGATAACGCATCCAGCGACGGTAGTTTCGAGAGGATTAGGAAATTCGTTGAGGAGAGAAAGCCAGGCAATGTTAGGGTTAAGTTCGTTAGGAGCGATGTGAATAAGGGCTATGCAGGAGGCATGAATCTTGGTTGGGAGGCAAGAGACCCAGAGACCAAGTACGTTGCCTTCCTAAACAACGACCTAATTCTAGAGCCAAACTCGCTGAGGGAATTGATTGACTACATGGAGGGTGATGATAAAATAGCCGCAGCGAATGGGTTGATTTACCTCGGTGATGGTGGGAGGATATACTCGGCAGGTGGTTATGCAACAGACCACTGGGATTTTGACGGTATTTGCTGGAGCGCCCTTGAGCATGAGTGTCCAGGCATAAACAAGCCACACTACGTAACCTACGCAGACGGAGCATACATGCCAGTTAAGGCTGAGGCAATACGGAGAACCTGCCCAGACGGCAAACCATTCATAGACGAAACATTCCTATACCTAGACGATGCCCTGTTAGGATTAATATTGTGGAATAAAGGTTATAGAACCGCCTACATACCCATAAAGTCCGGCTATCACTATGCTAACTTAACGACAAAGCCTGTGATCAATTATTACGGTCTTCGTGCTAACACGGCATTAATTATGCTTTTAGATACACGTTTTTCATGGGTTAAGTCATTTTACCTGTTTAGGCGTGATTTGGGGTATAAGGTTCTGTGTCTATTTAGGGATAAGTATTGCAGAGCACATAGGGGTTTTCTGGATGGGAAGTGGTTAGCCAATGTTGTAAGGGAGAGGCTTGGGTTTCGCCTGGATCTTTATAAGACGCCTCACGTGAGGGTGAAAATCACTGACCTTATCCTGCTTAATTACCTTATACTTGATAGGGTATTTAAGGCGTTGAATAAACCATTATTCATAACGTAACAAACAACACACCAGGCGAATCACTAAATACGGACTTAGGGCCAGGAATATCATAAGCAACCACAGGGGTTCCAAGAGCTAACGACTCAAGGATCACTAGGGAGAACCAATCACTATGTGATGGGTAAATGAGGACTTTGGCCTTAGCAACAATTTCATGTTTTTCCTCCTCATTAACAAAGCCCAGATACTCAATATTATTCTCCACACCATACCTCCTCACGAGACTAAAGAATACGCGCCTAACACCATCATTTAGGAATGCACCCATAACCTTAAGCTTAACATCCCCATCATACTCATCCCTAAGTACTTTAATGATCTTAGGTAGTTCAAAGATTCCCTTTTCAGGGTGCATTCTAGCGTAAAAAACCAGGTAATCATCCTTCCCAACACCCCTATGATTAAGCAGTTCGGGATCAACGGCGTTGGCAGGATTGAGAATGAAGTAGGGAATACCCCACCTATCAACACCTAAAACCTCAGCCTGGCCCTTACTTAGCAAGGCCACGAACCTCGGCTTGCCGTGCACTTCCATGAGCCTTCTCATGTGCATGGTCATTATTGAGGGTGGTACCTGGATTGCCAAGCCATAGAGTGAGATTGCCGGCCATGAGTACCTTAGATACTTCCAAAGGCGACCAATTAGGTACCTAGATGTTAAAGTGTTCTGGTGGGTGAATCCGTATTTTCCATTGCTTAATTTCTTACTAAGCATTATTATATCGAGGTCACTGAATATAGGGTCAAATAGTATATCGAATTTTTTATTTATTCTTGAATATTCATTGTCTAATTTCTTATTAAAGCCTAGTGTAATAGCATTACGCGCCTTCTCTACGTAACTCATAATCCTGAACTTACTTAATAAGTCATCGAATACTTCAGGCACTTCAAATCCCAACTTCCTATATTGATCAGCGACCTTTAGTACCTGCTCCTCATCACCTTCATCATTGAGTATTAGGAATGTGTCCGAGCTTGGAAGTAATGAAATATCATTAAATACCCTTATCAATCTACTTAAGACCTCATATGCATGACGAGAACCACCTCCATACTTAGTCAGGTATATTGGGCACACAATCCCTAGCCTTATATCTTTACTTTTCACATGGATCACCAGGTCTTCCATTGAGTATCCTCATCATCAGCCAAATCATATATGTGCCTAGGATTCTAAGCTCCATTAAAGTTACATTACTTATTTCACCATATTTTCTCCTGAATTCACGAATATGTTTAACCGCATCATTTAAGTAACTGATTGGGAACATGAAGGCCCCATTAATTGATTCATAATTACTTAATACATTGGGTATGAATGCCTCTGCGTTAAATCCCATTTTATAAACTATTATTGGGTTTTTGGTTGCTGATATTATGCTTAGTCTGTGGTGTCCTAAGTGGTAGCAGTTTGTTGGGACAATTACGTATTTGTAGCCGAGGCATCTAACTTTATGAAATAACCATGCATCCTCGTATTCGTGGAGGTAAGGTGGTATTAAACCATAGGTCTCCTTAACCTTAATGAGGGCGTCCCTTTTGAACATAGTGTCCCCTGTGTATCCTCTACCTTCAAATTTTATTTTAAACCATGTCCACTGATCGATTTTGCGTATTTCTAAATATTTCCGGACAAAGTCTTCAATATGCATTACGAATCCGGTCACTATCCCGATGTAGCCATCATTCAAATACTTGCTAGCCTTAGACCACCACTCTTTATCTAATATTAAATCATCGTCGAGAAAGAATAGCCACTCATCGTTATAGTTCTCGAGGAAGGCATCAATTGCCTTTTGCCTTGCCACCGCTCTGGTCCTTACGGCGCCGCTACTCAATATTAGGAGTTCTTTGTTATTTCTTTTTGCAAAATTACTAACGATGTTCTTAGTAGTTAATGTGTCAGAGTCATCAACTAGTATCATTGATTCGTAGGGAATTGATAATGTGGAATTAAGAACCTCAGGGAAGTCCTTAATTCTTTCTGCGGAATTTCTAGTAATCATTGCTAGAACAACCATGCCCTAAATCGTTACTAATGCACCTTAAATCCTTTATGTTATATTATACGTTTTTTGCATGCTCATTCTTTTTCTTATTGCGTCTTAGTAATGGGATTACCGCTAATATCAATAGCGTATATGTTGGTGCGTTTCCGTAGGCTGGTGTTAGGTACCAGGGTATCGTTATTGGTGGGTATTGCCCTGGTACGTAGGTGCTTACTGTTATTGTGAGCCTTGCTGGTATTGTTTGGTTTGCGCTTATGGTTAGTGCTTCCCAGTTCATTTTACCTGTTAGGTTTGTTTTGTATGTTATTGTTGTTTGTGTTTGTTTTTGCGTGCTTATTATTATTGTTTCGTTTAGTACTGTTATCGTTATCTCCGTGTTTATGTTGGTTGTCTCCGTTGGTTTGTTTGTTGTTATTATTGTGTTTAGTGTGCAGTTTAGTTGTTGTAGCTCCTTGCCGTTGTATAGCATTGCCTTTGGTGCGTTTGGTATGTATGTGCAAAGTGCTTGCCACTCTGTTGGCGCCTGAACTACTATGTAGTACGTGCCTGGCCTTAGTGCTATCCCTGGGTTCACGGTTATTGGTGTTGCCCATGAGTGCGGTTCGCACCACCACGGTATTGGGAATTGCGTTGCCCATATCATGTTCGTCTGTGTTGGTATTGGTGCTGTTGAGAGTGCTACTTCTCCGTTTGGTGTTGTCATTCCTGATTCGAATATTGTTATTGTTTCTATAGTTATTGTACTATTTAATATTATTGGTTGTATTAAATATTGATTTGAGTTTGGTAGTATGAAGTAATTTGGTGACATTTTATATGGTGGGTAGAAGGCGCACTCTATTCCTTGTGGTTGTTGGGTTATTTGTGGTAATTCTTCAGTTGCGTATTGTATTGCCTCTATTGGTGTATATTGAATGTTTAGTTTCACGGTTGTGGGTCCGTTTGGTATTAGGGCTATTGTGTATTGGTAAGTGCCTGGGGTTATTGGTTGTATTGTTATTGTTGTTGTGTAGTTGAAACTATGAAGCCTAATGACTGATCCGTTGTAGTTTTTGGCTAGTAGCCATGCTCCGTCATTGAATATGTATGGTTCGAATTGCCCTAGGTCTGGGTTGTATGGGTACCCTGTGGATGTTAGTGGTGAGTATACTACGTATTGTGTGTAGCTGTTTGGTCCGAAGAATGGTACTCCGTGTTTTCCCCATCCGTACCTGGTTAGTGAGTACCAGGGTACTGCTGTTGCTGGTGTGGCTACGGGTGTGTTTGGTGGTGTGTGGTTGTTTAGTTGTATTAGGGCTAGGTTGTAGGGTGTTGTTGCTGGTTTTAGGGGATTTGGTATTGCGTCATTGAAGTATATGCTTGATAATGGTGATAGGCTGTTTAGGAATAGGAAGGATATCATTGTTGCAATCAAGATCGCAATAAATACCTTTTTCCTTACGTTCACGTTGAACCTTCTTAGTGCCCATATTGCTGGTAGTACTATGGCTGGTGCCACCAGTGCTGTGTAGTAGACCCACACTATGTAGTATGGTGGGAATGTTGTTTGTAGTGCTGCGTAGAGCCATGGTAGGAGTAATAGGTTTTGTGGTTCTGCAAGGTTTAGGAATAGCAACGGTGCCATTAGGAGCACCACGGTCTGCACCTTAGTATTGAAGCCGGTCATTACGTTATTCATGAGGGTTATCGCCACGTTTGTTGCGTTGATTGGGGTTTGGAGGTCGATTGTGTTGTTTGTTTTTGCCTGGCTTGCGAGGTGGAATAGTGCCTTGGCTATCGTGTTACTCATGCCTATTAACGGCCCCGCCAGGGCTGATCCCCATAGGTTTTGGAATATGTTTATGGTTCCGTGGCTGAAGTAGTAAACCATTAGGAATGCCGTTATTAACCATGCTATTGAGTATGCAAGGGTTTCTGTACCGAGTGTGATTCTTTGTTTTGTTTTTAACCAATCAAGTTTTATCGCCAATATGTATAGGGCTAGGAATATGCCTATTATTGGTGAGAACTCTATGGTCATCATCATGAGCGTTAGTGATATCCAGTAACCCCATTTGTTGCCCATGTATAGGTTGTAGAGGGTTAGGGCTAGGAAGGGGGCCGTGAGTACTACGACTTCGAAGGGTCCTGTTAGGTATGTGGTTGTCCATGGGTATGCTAGGTATATTATTGCTGTGGCCAGTGCGTATTTTCTATCGTTGAATAGTTTTTGTCCTAGTTTGTATAGCGGTATTGTTGGTAGTGTCGTTAGTATTACTTGTATTGCTGTGAGTGTTGTTATTCCTGGGTAGGTTAGGTATAGTGGGTATATTAGGAAGAGTATTGGTGATGCATGGTTAAAGAAGAACGTATACGCAACAAAGCTACTGAAGAATCTGTGGTATAGTGTTGCTGATGCGAAGGATTGCATGTAGGTTGCCGTGTCAAGGCTTACGTCTAGGTTTAGTTGGTAGTATTGTATTACGGCGTTGTATGTTATGTAGTATGTGGTTGCTGCGTAAATTAGTATTAATGCCCTGAAGTACTTGTCCGTGGTTGCATTGTTTATAATGTTTATCAAGTACTTGCTAATCATCATTAATAACCCAACCGCTAATAGTATCGCCGATGCTCGTAGTATATCATAGTTGTATAGTTGTGGTACATAATTTATGAAGCCCAGGGTCCAAATTATATAGAATTGAATGAACAATAAAGCTCCAATAACTTGCAGGTGCTTTACTTGGATTTTCATTACCCTTTTCTCCCCTTTTAGTTCTCCTTTAATGTATTACTCACGGTTTAATGATTCATTTATTAATCTCTTAACTCTGCCCGTGAAGCTTTGTGGGTTGTATCTTTCCTTGCTCTTGTGTACTTTTTCCCTGTCTATGAGTTTTTCCGCGTTTTCTATTAGTTTTGGTATTTCCTCTATTGTGTTGTAGCCTAGTCCGTATTTTCCCTCCTCCAGTATATCTGTCCAGGGCCCCCCTGTCTTTGGTGTTATTGGTATTGTTGCTGTGGCTATTGCGTCTAGTACGGCTATTCCGAAGTTCTCGTTTCGCCTTAGGTGTAGGTATGTTGATGCGTGTTTGTAGTACTCCTCCTTGTTTTTTTCGTCTGCGTTTGGTATTATTTCTATGTTCCTCTCTGTGCCTAATGCCCTTATTACTTCCCTTGATTCCTTGGCGTCTGTTCTTCCTATTATGATGATTCTCCTGTTGATTTGTTTGGCTATTGTCCTCAGTGCCCTTAGCCCCTTGTTCCACTCCAGTCTTCCCACGGTTAGTACGTAGTCCTCCTTCTCCGGCACCTTATCCGTGCTTATTGTGTAGTGTGGGCTTAGTATGTATTCGTGGTTTGGTTCTATCCCCATTTTTGGTAGTAGTTTTTTGGCTAGGTTCATTGTGTACCTGGAGTTGTAAACCATGTATGCCCCATCGTATATTTTGTAAATCCTCGAGAGCACCCAGAATAGTGGCTTGTTCCTTATGTTGCCGTACTCATCTATTACGAAGTCTACAAAGGATAAGCCATGAAGTATTATTGGTCCTTTGTTGTGGGGTATGAAGTTTGGGTGGTTGTTTATGACCAAATCGCAGTCGCCCACATACCCGCCCACTAGCCTGCCCAGCTTCCTGAAGTTTATGTAGTTGGTTAGTAGTGAGTATGGGTCATACGAAGCCCTGAAGCCCACAGGCACAACCCTGCTTGGGTAGTTGATCCCAACCCTAGGCTCTCCGGCAATCACGAACTCCACCTCATGCCCAAGCCTGGTTAGGGCGTTGGCTAGCTGCAGGGCGTAGATCTGCCCACCACCGAGTCTCGTGAACTCCTCAAGTATGCAAACACGCATTTACGCACCACACCCGGTGCACCCTTATAAACTGTGCCGTCGATGCTACCCACTTTTTTCTTACTCGGTGTCTATATGCGTTACCAATAATTGGTAACGCAATACGAGCCACAAAACAACCACCAGCATGAAACCGCAACCCATGGCTGTGTTGTGGCGGACAACGTAAGGTTAATAAGCAAAGTCCACAATCAAGTAATGGTAATGCATAGTGAACTAAAGAGCGAAATACTCAAGATGCTTCGTGAGGATGAGGAGTTTAGGTTAGCCGTTATGGGTCTCCTTGGTTTTAGTGATCTTAAGTCCTCTGTTGATAGGCTTGTTGAGGCTGTCAATGAGTTAACAAAGCTAGCCAAGGCACACGAGGAGAGGCTTGTTAAGGTGGAGGATAGATTATCGAGGATTGAGGCGGCCATTGAGGAGTTGACGAGGGCTATTAAGTCACATGATGAGAGACTAGCGAGGCTGGAGGGTGTAGTTGAGGAGTTGACGAAGGCGGTTAAGGCTCATGAGGAGAGGTTGGCAAAGCTAGAGGAGAGAACGGCAAAGGTGGAGGATAGGTTATTGGGGGTTGAGACGGCTATTGAGGAGTTGATTAAGGTTGTGAAATCCCATGAGGAGAGGTTAGCGAGACTGGAGAGTGCAGTTGAGGAGTTAACGAGGGCTGTTAAGGCTCATGAGGAGAGATTAGCGAAACTTGAGAGCGCGGTTGAGGAACTAACAAAAATCGTTAAGGCTCATGAGGAAAGATTAGCAAAGCTGGAGGAAAGAATGGCTAGCGCTGAGGAGAGACTCACGAAGGTTGAGGATAGGTTGACCAGGCTTGAGGCTGTGGTTGAGGAATTAGCTAAGGCTACGAGGGAGAACACGAGGGCAATCAGTGAGTTGAGGAAGGCCATGGAGCATCTCGAGAGGAGGTTTGATAGGAGGTTAACGGCTATTGAGAACATGCTCAACAACCTAACAATAGGCCTCGAGTACGAAGCCAACCACGTCGTCCAGCACCTCCTCAAGCAGAGAGGTATTGAAATTAGGACGGGCGTCACGTACTTCAGTAGGAAGTTCGAGTTCGACATCTACGGAGTGAGCGAGCAATTAACCGTAATCGGTGACGCCAAGGTGAAGGCCGGCCCCCAAACCGTTAGGAGGCTCGTTAGGAAGGTGAGGAGGGCCATGGACAGGTACCCAGACAGGTTCAAGGGAAAAGTCGTGACGGTCCTATACTGCCTAAGGGCATTGCCAGATGCCATAAAAGAGGCGGAGGGCCAGGGAATATGGCTGGTAGAGGACATGCAGCCAAGGACTGGACTTAGCATATAAGCCTAGAGATCACGTTCACGAGGTTGGGCGTTCCCACTAGGCTGGTCTTTGCCTCCTGTGATGACACATCCTTGCCTATGGCGCGTGGTCTAGCCTACACGTTAGCCTCCCTCCTCAAGTACCTCCTCAATAGTGGCACCATGTCCACCTGCCTCAATATTGGGTCCGCTATTCCATACTCACCCCTACCCCTCCGCTCAACGAAGTTATAACCCACCAATGAATTAAGTGCATTCATGAGCTCTCTATCGCCAACCCCCACACCAAGTATTGCAGATACCGCACTCTTTATCTCACTCCACCTACTGACTACCTTCAAGGCCTGGAGTACGGCTATGTATAGCGCCTTATTCACCTTGTCCTCCAGGAAGTGCTCTAATTCACTAAGCATTATCTTACCGCCCTCCTCCACCGTCATCCTTAAGGCATCCTCAAAACCCAACCCCCTGATCGCGTGGTAATTGCCGAACAATGTGAGCCAACCGATGATTCCATCTATTCGGCTAATAACCTCATCATACCTATTGAATGCCACACCCGCCTCCTCAACCCCCCTCCTCAGGAACTCCCTAGCCTCATCATCACCCAGCGGCCTCAACCTAACCTCCACAGGCGGTCTACCATACAGTGGTGAGTCGGGTCCTGGGTTTAGTAGCGTCCTCATTAGTCCAACGTAGGAGCCCGTGAATATGAATGAAACCCGTGGGTTGCTTGCGAACACGTTGCCCAGTATCTTGAGGAATTGACCACCAACTCTAGAAAGCTCCTGAACCTCATCAAGCCCTATCACCGTCCTATCGCTTATAGATAGCAAAAGTTCCAATAGGCTATTCATAACCCTACGCCCATTCCTCACCGACACGCCGAGGGAGCCAACAACGAAGTTCAGGGAAACCCTGAGACCCAGGTTAATCCTCGACCTATTGATTTCATTAACCAAGAGTGAGAGCAAGTCCCTTAACGAGTTAACACCTCTGAGGTTCACGTACACAGCCCTAAACCCATCACCCTCAAGCTCCCTCAGAGCCACCTTAAGGAGACTCGTCTTACCAATACCACGCTGCCCACCAATAACTACCCAATTACCAGCCAAAACCTGCCTCCTAACGAACTCAAGCTCAGAATCCCTACCAAACAACTCATCCCTCGACTCCTTAGGATGAAGGTCAAAAAGCACTGCAGACCCACCAGTAACTGCAGAGTCTGCAGTTAATAAGCAAACCTCCGCAAACCCATGTTGAGTAAAATTTATATATGCGTTACCAATAATTGGTAACGCATATGGTCCACGAAAAGTTAACGCCTGGCAGCCTGCGGGCTCTCGTGAGATTGCTAACTGCAGTTGAAGATTTCTCACTGGCTCATGGTCGTGATCCCTACACTAGGGAGTTGCTTGGTGTTCTTCGTTCGTGGGGTTACGGCGAAAGCATCCTCCTGTTGGCTTGGGATTTGGGGCTTGTTGAGAGATATGATGATTATTGCAATGAGCGTAGTAGGAGGGTTTGTAGGTTCAATAGGTTGAGTGAGCGTGGACGTGAGTTCCTTAGGCATTACGGTGAGTTGCTGAAATTGCTTGGCTGATGATTGAGCCATCGCATATTAGTTAAGCCTGCTATTATCCTTTATAATATAATAAGATGAAATATCGTTGGTGCTCCTCCTGGTGTTGATTATTTTTCCATGCCTTGCGTTGGTTGGTTCTGTGGTATATACGTGATTTCTTCCTTAGTGCCTTTTTAATTGGTTTATGTATAGTTGTTTTTGATGGGTTTTTCATACCTTACGCCAGGCGTTAGGGCTGTGTTGACGCGTGATGTGGATGGTATTGACCTAGGCCTCATTAGTATTGGCCCTGCCAAGGCTGGCTCCGTAATCAATGTGCCACCAACGCTCCTCGAGATACTCATTAGGCGTGGTGTTGCATCACTGCTTGAGGAGGATAAAATCGGTAGTGAGGAGATTCTTAAGAGGATTTGGCTTGAGAATAGGGCTCCGAGTGAGTTGAGGGAGTTGCCCAAGGACTTCTACGTAAGGGCTAGGTTGTCCATGGTCGGTGGCGAGCAGAGGAATGCCAAGGCTTTGACGCAGCAGTTGAGGGAGTTGGCCCAGTTGAGGCTTAGGAAGATTTTGATGCTTTTGGCGATAAATCCAGGGCTTGTGGAGTCCAGGGATTTCCTCGATAAGCTGACGGTTGAGGAGGAGGCCCTTGTGAAGTCAATGGCGCCCCTAATCAGGGAGTTCCTGAATTCGGTGGTGGGTCTGCAATGACCGAACCAATGGAGGTTAGCCTGGACTCACTGATACAGGGGCTTAGGGACTTCATAGAGTTCAGCGATAGGTATGTCGATGAGATCAACAACATGATAATACAGAGGAAGAAGTCCCTCGTCATCGACTTCCACGACTTACTAATCAGCAATAAGGACCTCGCTGACATGCTCCTCGAGAGACCACAACTGATCATGCAGGCCGGTTCCGAGGCTGTTAGGCAGGCAATAACCGAGAGGGATCCCGAGCTCGCGAAGTCGGTTAGGAACTTCTACATGAGGTTTAGGAGGCTTCCCGAGTCCCTGCCAATCAGGAAGCTTAGGAGTGAGGTTTTGGATAGGTTGATAATGGTTGAGGGCATAATAACAAGACAAACTCCTCCCAGGCATTACCTGAGGAAGTCCGTGTTCAGGTGCTCCCAGTGCGGTTATGAGGTTGAGATACCGCAACCAACCACGGGCTTTGTGCAGCCGCCGAAGCGCTGTCCCAAGTGCGGTGCGATAAACAGCATGGTGTTTGTTGAGGAGAGGAGTGAGTTCATTGATTGGCAGAAGATCATCGTGCAGGAAAAACCAGAGGAACTACCGCCAGGGCAGTTGCCCAGGAGTATCGAGGCAATACTACTGGATGACCTCGTGGATACGGTAAAGCCTGGGGATAGGGTCTACCTAGTCGGTGTTATGAACCTGGACCTGGCAGACCTCAGGAAGGGCAAGCCGCCCGTTGTCTCGAGCTTCATGGACGTCAATTACGTCGAGAGCCAACAGAGGGAGTTAGTTGAGATCGAGATAACCCCTGAGGATGAGAAGAGGATACTCGATCTAGCGAAGATGCCTGATGTTAGGGAGAGGATAATTAGGTCAATAGCACCATCGATTTACGGCATGGAGGACATAAAGGAGGCGATCGCATGCCTACTCTTTGGCGGCGTACCCAAGGTCTACCCAGACGGGATTAGGGTCAGGGGCGACATACACATACTCCTGGTTGGAGACCCAGGTATGGCTAAGACCCAGCTACTGAGGTTCGTAACCAAGATAGCACCCAGGGCGGTGTACACAACGGGTAAGGGTAGCTCGGCTGCGGGGTTGACGGCAGCCGTAGTTCGCGAAAAGGACACGGGGGAGTTCTACCTGGAGGCCGGCGCCCTTGTTCTAGCCGATACCGGCGTTGCGGTGATTGACGAGATAGACAAGATGGATGCCAAGGATAGGGTCGCTATTCACGAAGCCCTTGAGCAGCAGACAGTCTCCATAGCCAAGGCGGGCATTGTGGCGACACTGAACGCCAGGTGCAGTGTTCTGGCGGCGGCAAACCCAGCCTTCGGTAGGTATTTGCCCAACAGGACTGTGGCTGAGAACGTTGATTTACCAGTGACACTGCTCTCAAGGTTTGACTTAATATTCATCATTAGGGATGAGCCGAACCTCGATAGGGATAAGGCCATTGCGGAGCACATAACCACATTGCATGCCGGTGAGGTTCCGGAGGGCTTCACCGAAATAATATCCCCAGACCTACTTAGGAAGTACATAGCCTATGCGCGCAAGCACGTGAAGCCGGTACTGACTCCGGAGGCTAGGGAGAGGATTGTGCAGTTCTACGTCCAGATGAGGGCTAAGTCCAGGGAGCCGGATTCACCGATAGCTATAACGGCTAGGCAGCTCGAGGCTTTGATTAGATTGGCTGAGGCTGAGGCTAAGATGAGGTTAAGCCCGGTTGTTGAGGCTGAGGATGCGGACAGGGCGATTAGGCTATTCATGAAGTACCTGAGCAGTGTTGGTATTGATATTGAGTCGGGGAAGATAGACATCGACATAATAATGACTGGAAAACCAAAGTCAGCACAGGAGAGGCTTGCCCTTGTCATGAACATACTGGCACAACTTGAGGATGCCAATGGAGGAAAGCCCGTGAGAATCGAGGACCTATACCGCGAAGCTGAATCAGCCGGTTTGGATAGGCAGGCCGTGGATAAGGCAATAAACATGCTACTGAAGAGCGGCGACGTCTATACCCCACGTCCAGGATATATAAAGTTAATCAGGTTATAATCAGGTTAATCAGTAAATGATATTTAAAAACATGAGAAATGCTCGTTCTCTCACGCCAGCACGACCCTCGGTAGTTTCTTTGTTGTTTCTGGCTTTAGTGCCTCTGTATTAGGTTTTTGTCCGCGTTGTGGTTGCTCCTTGCCAGTACTGCGTGCATCATTGATGCCTCTCATTCTTGGAACTCATTTCCAGGTTCGACCCATCATTGACCACGTTCGTGGTGCCTTATAAATCTAATTGATAAAATGATTGTTGGGTGTGGGGTGGTGTGGCCACTAGCATGGCTCATGACCTATGGAGGAGCTGACTGCCAACTGTGGAGTTATGTCTATAATAAGTGCATGGAATCAAAACTATGTAGTGAGGCAGCTAGGATGCTCATGAGTGAATTAAGCAGGCACAGGTGTTTCGACAATGCACCGAAGTGAGTGCTTTGCTGCGGGTGGGTTTAAAATCAATGGGCCGCCGAGAGTCGGCAAAGGCCCGATGGGTCAGGGAAATAACCTAGGAGTGAGAGACGAAGCCTCCCTGCCCCAACCCACCCAGGCGGGGAGGATAAAGCAATGCACCAAGCTGATAAGACAAGCAACGAAGTGCCTAGAGAACAACGACAAGGATTGCGTCACGAGGCTCATCGAGGAGTTAATAAAGGCAAACTGCCACGATGGTCGCATAATTGGGAAGGAAATTACTAACGAAGTTAGGAAGCTGGCTCACGAGCTGTGGTTGGTGAATGATGATGGGTCTAGGTGCGAGTTGTTAAGGATGCTTAGGGGTCTTGGTGTGTTAAAAAGTTGGGTTGCGAAAACGCTGGGCATGAACATGAAAAAACTGGACAAGTGGCTCACTAGGTACGGAATAGATTGGGAAAGAAAAATAATGAGGAACGATATCGTTAAGGAGATCGAGGATTTGCTGAGGAGGTTGGGTTGGAGCGAGGTTGGGATGTGTGAGGAGTTGTGGCGGTTCGTCGGTGTTGATGTTGACGAGTTTAGAAGGCACGGGATAGAGCCGTGTGCTTGGCTTGAGGGCTTGGAGTCACTGCGTGACTTGAGGAGACCCTACTGATTTGGGCTAAGGGCTAGTGACTTAATGGTTAGGAATTTTACTGATAAAGTCAGGTTAGAGGTAAGTACCTCGAGCACCATCAGTGCTGTATTCTTCCCAACATTATTGAGCATGGCCAAGATGCCGAGCCCATTCATTATACAAGCAAGAGGGGCGCCAACGACAAAATATGTGCATAAACCAATAGAATTACGATACTACGTAGACCTAGGCACCGATGAGTGGCCATGGCCAACTGAGCTCAGTGCCTATGAGCTTGAGAAAATACTCAGCAGCTTCAATGATAAGGAGCTAGCAATGTTCGTGGCTGGCGAAATTGATGGTGATGGCGCGATACGATATGAGAAAATACAAAATAACAAAGAAAAAGTTACTGTCTTGATTACGGCTTGCAAGGCTTGCCCGAAGAGACTTATCCTCGATGTGTTGAGGGATACTATTGCTAAGAGGTTCGGCATCATTGGAACTATCAACCATCTTGGAACAGATGATGCCTTAGTGTTCCGCGGTGAGAAAGCCGTTAGGTTGCTTAGGTTGATTAGACCATTTGTTCATCACCCGCTCCGCCGCCTGAGGATTGAGTTGATCTTGGCACTTCACGACGGGAAGATAAGCCGTGAAGCATTCGAGGAACTTTACAAAACGACTGAATACGAGCGAGGAGCGCCAGACATAAAGAGGAACCACGCCCTAGAAGCCCTCGCCCAAACGGCCCCACAAACCCACACCCACGGGAGAATAAAACACAAACCGAAGAATTAAAATAAAAAGTTAATAAGGCCGGGGTCTCCACAGCGCCGCTTTATATGGAGGGCGAGTTAATGATTGACAAGTTAAACATGATATTAAACGGACTTAAGAATACTATCATGTCCACCGTAGAGAAGCCATTGGGTAGGTTGAGGTCGATGGGTGTTGAGGTTGGTGAGGAGGGCACAATGGGTGATTGGGGTTGGGCGGTCATTAGTAAGGCTATGGAGGTCGGTATCCTAAGCCTAGGCGATGCTGATATCGACGCCATGTACTACGTATTCAGAAGATGCGCAACACTCGAGGAAATGACTAGGGAGGCATTGTCTAGGCCGGGTGAGGTTGATGAGAACTTCGTGAATAACCTACTGGACGACTTTAGAGAAAACGTGGAGGCGCTATCAAGGATTAAAGAGAGACTCGACCTTCTGCTTGCCTAGGATGATTATATAATCTATATATATCAATATTTATAAACCAGAGTACTCATAAGACACGTATCGAGCGCGTTATTTTTAATGCGCATAGGGGGGCATTGCTTAATAAGGTCGAAGTTATCATTTAACGATTAAAATGAGTGTTCAGGAAACCAGCATATACACGCTGGAGATTATCTATAGAGGTATACATCAGAGGCATTTGGCGAGAAACCTCGCGAGGGGCATTGTATATGCGGCTAGGATGGAGGGCAATGTCGCCCTATCATACCAGCGATATGGTGATGACCCTGAGAGGGATGGCGTACCCGCCAAGTACTTCGTGGTTATCGCCAAGGGCGCCAGTGAGGAGGTTCTTGATGCAGAGGCTGCGAGGGTTGAGCCTGACTATGTCGATGTTTCCATAGTCCTTGATGACACAATACTTAAGGGTGTCGAGTCATGGGCGTGGCAGGGTATACAACCCGTACACCTCAAGCTCAGGGCTAATGGTCTTCTTATAGTGGTCTCGAGGAGAAGTCCGGAGGAGCTCCTTAAGTTTATACCAATTAAAGATTCGCCGTACACGCTTGTTGTTGTTCAGGGTGATAGGAGTATTGGTGACTTCTGGACCTTCCCGGACGATGGTACTTTGGAAAGGGTGTTGGGTGCTATTGCTAGGGTGGTGCCGAACGTACTTGGTCTTGATGGCGTTAGGAAATACCTATCAAGCCTTGACAAGCCCGATGAGAGGGTAAATAGGGCACTGGAGGCTTATCAATCGCTCGTTAAGATGAGGGAGGTTAGGCCTGGGGAGGGTTTGCCGTACAAGTACGAACAGCCGCACCTACCTGGTTGGAAGGACATGATGATTGGAGGTGCAATACCAGGTTTAAGGCCTAACCAGAGGAATCCATACTTCACTGGTGGTACAGCTAAGCACTATAGGCCCGTGATCAACTTCGACAAATGCATAAAGTGCTCCCTTTGTTGGGAGTACTGCCCAGACTCCGTATTTGATGTAACATCTGACGGTTACTTTAACCCAGCTCTAGCCTACTGTAAGGGTTGCGGCATATGCGCTGAGGTTTGTCCTGTACCTGACACCATAATCATGGTTGATGAGATGGAGTTTGAGGATGGATACGGCAAGTTCATTGATGAGTACAGGTACTGGAGGGAGAATAGGGAGGCGTATAGGAAGTGGTTCGAATCATTATTACCAAAGGCACAAATAATAAGCGTGAGAAAGAGGTGATGGACATGGCAGTCTCTGCAATAGAGACAAAGCGTCTCGAGGCCGTGCTTAAGGGCGATGAGGAGGTTGAGGTAGTTGGTACAGGGACCGATGCGGTTGCATACGCATTGATGCTTGCGGATATCGATGTTACAGCTGCATACCCAATAAGGCCGTATGGTGGTGTCATGGAGAGGACCGCCAGACTCATTGCCGATGGTTACCTAAAGGCTGAGTACATAGTGGCTGCCCACGAGCATGATCAGTTCGAGATTGTTAAGCATGCCTCCGCAGTTGGTGCGAGGACATTTGTTGGTAGTAGTGGTGTTGGTTGGTTATTAGCGATTGAGGCCATAGTCGCAATAAGCACCGATAGATACCCTGTGGTAGCCCTAATAGGCAATAGGGCCCTTGACGACCCAGGGGCCTACGGTGTCGAGCACAATGATGCATTGATGGTTAGGGATGTTGGTTGGTTACTGGTTTGGGTTGATACTGCCCAGGAGGCCCTGGACACAACACTGATAGCGTATAGGGTCGCTGAGGATCCCAGGGTTATGCTACCCGTTGGTATATCGATGGATGGTGCATTCCTAACGCATAGTGAGCACGTGTTTAGGATACCGCCCAAGTCCAAGGTTCAGAAGTTCCTACCACCCTACGACCTAGGTAATAGGAAGTTACACCCAAGCAACGTCATTAGTGTAGCTCCTCAGGTTAATGAGGATTGGGTTACGGAGCTCAGGAAGCAGATGGATGAGGCGATGAAGAACGCCAGGAGGGTCATTGGGGAGGCATACAGGGATTATGCTAAGATAATAGGTAGGGATTATGGAAATCCGTTTGTTGAGCCCTACATGGTTGATGATGCCGATGTAATCATGGTTGGCATGGGCACCGTATCCAAACCAATTAAGGAGGCTGTTAGGAGGTTGAGGGCGAAGGGTGAGAGGGTAGGCTTCCTAAGGATTAGGTGGTTCAGGCCATTCCCGACAGACGACATAATACGCTACCTAACGGGCGCCAAGGCCGTGGCCGTTGTGGATAGGGATTACTCATTTGGTTCGCCATTTGATGGCGGTGCACTATACACAGAAATTAGGTCCGCGCTCTACGAGGCTGAGCATAGACCCCTCATGATCAATTTCATAGGTGGTTTGGGTGGTAGGGAGATTACCTACAATGATGCTATGAATATGTTCAATATTACTTTGGATGCAGCAAGAAAGGGTAAGGTTGAGCAAAGGGTGATATGGTATGGGGTTAGAGAATAAAATGGGTAAGGTAGAAAAATTTATTAAGGTGTATGGGGTGATGGGCCCATGACAGTTCAGATTAGGTTGGCGAGGACGGTAAAGGACTTGCTGCAGATGGCTCAGACGGAGTATTTTGACGCTGGTCACAGGACTTGCCAAGGTTGTGAATCGGCGATGGTTCTTAGGTGGGTTGCCAAGGCGGCTGGTCCGAATACCATTGTGATTGGAGCGACGGGCTGCATGTACGTCGCGAACACCACGTACTACACAACATCATGGGCACTACCCTGGATACACACCCAGCTCTCGGGCACGGGCTCTGCCGTTGTTGGTACGGCAGCGGCGATAAAGGCGTTGATCGAGAAGGGTAGGTTGCCGAATGAGAGGATAAACGTTATTGGAATTTGTGGAGACCTGGGTTGTGCGGACGCCGGCCTTTCAGAGGTTTCTAACGCATTAACGCACACCAAGTATAACTTCCTTATACTAATGTATGATAATGAATCAAGCGCTAACACTGATATTCAGGAAACAACAATGACACCATTCGGAGCACTGACAAGCTTCAGCCCAAGCGGTAGGCAAGTCAGGATAATGAAGTATAGGTGGAAGAAGAACATGGCAGCAATGATGGCTGTAGGTCACCCAGAGGTTAAGTATGTGGCAACGGCATTGGCCGCAGACCCAATAGACCTCTACAACAAGGTCAGGAAAGCCCTAGAGATCGGCGGACCAACATTCATACACACCCTAGACCCATGCCCAAAGGGTTGGGGCTACGACCCGAAGTATAGCCACGAAATAGGTAAACTAGCGGTGGAGACGGGCATATGGCCACTCTTCGAGATAGAGAACGGCAAATTTAGACTAACAAGCACGAGCGCTAGGATAGCCAGTGGGGAACTGAAGAGAAAACCCGTTAGGGAGTACATCAGGAGGCAAACCAGGTTCAAGCACCTAACCGATAAGGACATAGAGTACATACAGAGTAAGGTTGATGAAATGTGGGAGAAGTGGTTAATACCAGGACTAATACCACTAACAAAGGAACTGCCGTACCCTGAGGCTACAAAGACAGAGTAATTAAATAGCAAAATATAATGAATATTTATTCAATTAAACTTATAACTATGTATTTATCTAATTAAGGACGTATGTCAGGTTCTAAATTGACAGATAAGCAAATACTTGGGTTCAGTAGATGGTTTGCCTTTATTGGTGCCTTCCTTGCAATGTTTATGATTAACCCTTACGAGTACGCCTTTAATGCCTTTTCCATGATGTAATTCAATTTTTCCATATTAGCGCTGTCTTCCTATAATATTATTAATAGGTATGTTACCTAGGATAAACCCAATAGCTGTATTTAGGTTAGTAATGATTGGTTTAGCCATCGTGTCGTTCATTATAATCCAATAATGATAGGTTCCCTTGGTTGGATAAACACAATGGTTATTTCAAGTCTCTTCGGCATAATGGCTGCTCTTCTTGCGATACCATTGCTATGGAAAATACCTAAATCACCTAAAAATGATTTCTTAAATATCGAAAATAATTGATTATTTTTCTATTAAATTAAAAGGTTTATTCTATTTTTCTTAATTATTACATGAATCTATAAATATTTTTAAATAAATGTTTATAAATTATTTCTTTATTAATATATTCGTATGGGTTTGTCTAAGGCTATTATTGAGAAGTTAATCTCAATTGTTGGTGAAAGTAATATTATTACTGATGATGTGGAGTTGCTGGTTTACGAGGCCGATGGGTCTTTTGTGTATACGGCGAAGCCCGACGTTGTTGTTTTCCCAAGGTCTACCGAGGAGGTTACTAGGGTTGTTAGGGTTGCTTGGGAGAATAGGGTTCCAATTGTTGGTAGGGGTTCTGGCACGAGTCTTAGTGGTGGTGCTTTACCGATTGAGGGTGGTATAGTCATATCCCTAGCCCGTATGAATAGGGTTTTAGAGCTTGATGTGGAGAATGAGACAGCCACAGTGGAGGCTGGTGTTATTAATCTCTGGGTTAGTGATGCCCTGGCAAAGCTCAATTATCAGTACCCGATAGACCCTGGGTATTACTTCCCAGCGGATCCTGGTTCGCAGAGGGTTTCCACAATTGGTGGTAACATAAGCCATAATGCGGGTGGTGTTAAGTGCTTCAAGTACGGTGTCACGGTGAATAACGTACGTGGATTGAAGGTTGTTCTTCCAAATGGCGAGGTTAGATCGTTTGGCGGTAAGGTTGTTGAGAGCCCTGGTTATGATGTTGTGGGTATAATTAGTGGTTCCGAGGGCACAATGGCTATTGTTACGGAGGCGACCTTGAGGATTGTTAGTAATTACGAGTCCGTAAAGACCATATTGGCTGCGTTCAACTCGGTTGAGGATGCTGGTTTAGCGGTCTCGCGAATAATAAGCGCTGGCATAAGGCCTGTTGCCCTTGAGTTCATGGATAGGATAGCCGTGAACGCAATAGAGGCTGGTCCCTGGGGTGGTGGGTTACCAACCGATGCTGAGGCGATACTTCTCATTGATGTGGAGGGCTCAGAGCCGGGCGCCAATTCCGAGGCTAATAGGATGATCGAGATCCTAAAATCCTCAGGCGCGTACATGGTTAAGTTAGCTAAGGATAGGGCTGAGGCGAATAGGTGGTGGGGTGCTAGGAAGCAGGCCTTTGGTGCCATGGGTTTTGTTGGTCCTAACTACATAACGGGTGATGGCACAATACCAAGGAAGAAATTACCGGAAGCTCTGCGCAGGATTAGGGAGGTTGGCAATAAGTATGGTTTCAGAATTGCCAATGTATTTCATGCAGGTGATGGTAATCTACACCCACTAATACTCTATGATGAGAGGAAACCAGGCGAAAGGGAGAGGGCTTTACAGGCTGAGGATGAGATATTGAGGATGTGTGTTGAGATTGGTGGGACAATAACTGGTGAGCACGGTGTTGGGTACCACAAAAAGCACCTGATTGGGCTGTTGTACACCGATTATGAGTTGAATGTGATGAAGAAGGTCAAATCTGTGTTCGACCCATTGGGTATTATGAATCCAGGTAAGATATTCCCACAATGAGGTGTTAATGATGTCCCTCGAGAAGGCCATAAGGCTTGTTGAAGGTGAGGTTAGTAATGACTCCATTAGGGAGCCAAGTCCTGGATACGTGGTTGATGGGTTGACGCCCAAGGTTGTGTTTTATCCCAGGGATGTTAATGAGTTAAGCATTATGATGAAGAACATAAACAAGGAAGGACTCAAGGTAATACCCATGGTCAACAGGAGCAAGCTATTTCTTGGCAATGTGCCTAAGGGTTACGATGTAGCCCTTGACCTGGGCAGGGTTCATAGGGTCATTGAGCCAGACCCAGAGGAGATGGTTGGTGTCTTCGGCGTTAGTGCATCCCTCATGGATGTGCGGAGGGAGCTATCACGCCTTAATAGGCGGTTGCCAATAGATCCACCCCTATCTAGTAGGTCCAGTATTGGTGGTGTTTTCTCCTGCAACCTATTCGGTCCATTAGCCTACACGTTCATGAGCACTAGAGACATCACCCTCAGGGTTAGGGCTGTGATGCCTGATGGCACGATAGTTAGGTGGGGAACTGGTATGATAAAGGATGTCGCTGGTTACAACATTAAGAGGTTGTTCATTGGATCCTGCGGCTCGTTGGGTATTATTTACGAGGTGATGACGAGGATAGCCGCAATACCTGAGGTGATCTCGGTGGCTAGGCTTAATGGGGAGCTTGACTTACTCGTTATGAGGAGATTGAAGCCTGTTGGTGCGGTAGTGATCAATGGGACTACGTACCTTAGGTTTGAGGGTGTTAAGGAGGAGGTTGAGTACAGGTTAGGCAAGCTCTCTGAGGTTTCCAGGTCAGACGTGTTCTATGGTGGTGAGGCTGATGATCTTTGGTACAGATTAACATCCATGGATGAGCTCTTCGATAACTATACCACGGTACTTAAGGTCATAACCCCGCAGTATGTGCTAGGCGATGCATTGAAGGGTGTACGTGTAGATTACGTGGTTAAAATGCCAATGCTCGGCGAGGCATACCTAGGGTTTGGGAGACCGCTTAATCTCGACTTTATTAATTCGTTGAGGACTAGGGTTTCGGAGTTAGGTGGTTATGTAATCATTATGAAGGCGCCCCTGGACGTGAAGAGGAATATCGATGTTTGGGGTTTGCAGCAGAATCTCGATATTATGGCGAAGCTTAAGTCCGTGTTTGATCCAGGCAATACAATGTGCTATGGTAGGTTTGTGGGTGGTATCTGATGATCAGCGGTGATGAGTTAAGAAAGAGATTGATTGAGGAGGGGCTTAACGAGACCTATAAGTGCGTCCATTGCGGCTTCTGCCTACCCACATGCCCAACCTACAGGACAACCTGGGATGAGACGGACAGCCCTAGGGGTAGGATCTACCTAGTCAAGGCGTTGCTCACAGGAAGAACCCAACCCACGGAATCGCTACTGGAGCACCTCGATAGGTGCGTGATATGTAGGAGGTGCGAAACATCATGCCCATCCGGTGTTATGTATAGTAAGATTATCGAGGCTGCCTACGCCTACTTAGGTGATAAACTCACGAACTATGGTTATCCATGGCACGTAAGGACAGGTTTCAAGCTGATTGAGAGCCCAACCATAATAAAGCTAGCCCTATCTGTATCCTCATCATTACCTGGAATACCAGAACACATGAAGGGTTTTGCAAGATCTAGGGATGAGGAGAAGCTTGATTATGTTCTCGGTAGAGTATTCAAACCACCCGTAGGTAAACCAACCAGGGGTAGGGTGCTTCTGTTTGTTACGAATTCCTGTGTTGCCTGGCAATCGCACACGCACCTTGTTTATGCGACAATAAGGGTGTTGGTTTGGAATGGTTTTGAGGTTATTGTACCCAGGGAATTCAAATGCTGCGGTGCACCCTATATGCACATGGGTAACTTCAACAAGGCTCTGGAATTGGCTAAATACAATATTGATGTTCTGAATAAATACGCCAATGAATACGGCATTGATTATTTAGTGGTGCCCGACTCAGGCGGTTGTCAAGCCCAGTGGTTGGAGTACGAGAAGTTGCTTGGCATAAATATTGGTCTCAGGCAAAAGATTGTTAATACATTACAACTATTGGACAAAGCCGGTTTGGTTGGTGAGTTAGGCCCCGTTAAGATGAGGATATCGATACAACATAGTTGCCACCTAATGAATGTGGCTAAGGCCCATGATTCAGTAACTAAGATTATAAGCAAAATACCTGGCCTCGAAATAAAAGGCCTAGAAACAGCCGACATATGCTGTGGAGCTGGCATGATGTATCCAGATAGGCACCCAGACATTGCCGACAGGATAATAAGGCCTAAGGTTGACGAGCTTATTAAACTAAAGTCAGATGCATTAATACTGGAAAGCGTTACATGTAAGGCACATTGGGCCAATACGCTGAGAAAATACAACTTAAATAATATTGAGTTAATGTATCCCACGGAATTGCTTGATTTATCATACATAGCAGGGACTAACCCTGGATATAGGGACTTAATTAAATACTGAATATGTCTCAATAATACTAAACATTTCTTTACGGATTTTAAAAATATTCGTTCATATTATTCTCTACGCCATATAAAAGTAAAATGTTTTACCATAAAGGCATTATTTAAATTTTGACGGGATTTTCGTTGTTGGGTTAGCTTACGTCTTTAATTATAGTGGTATGGCATACTCGTTGGCATATGCAAGTTCATTAGTGGGTCTTGCGTTTATCCTGATTTCACCATTCTTAGGCTTTATAGGTGCTGCAATATCTGGTAGTAATACAGCATCGAATACGTTATTTGGCGCTTTACAGGCGGCTGTCGGTAAGTTGTTAGGGTTACCAGTACCCTTACTGCCAGCTTCCAATTCCGTTGACTCTGAGCTTGGAAAGCCTGTTACACCACAAACCGTTAGTGTTGGCGTCTCAACAACACCCTACGTTAGGAAGGAGGGTATTATAGTTAGGAAGAATTTGCCGTGGGCAATAATGTATGTACTTTACCTAATATTTATAATATCGTTATATGCCTTCGTCTTTCCATGGGCCATGCCTAAGGTATAGGCTCTGATATTGCTGATATTTAGTTTAAAATTATATAAAAATATTATCCCTACATGAGTTAATGGTTATAAATAGGTAATATATTGAGCCCCGATGCAGGTATGCGTTAGGGGCTATGCCTCTATAGCCAATTTAGGACCTGGATTCGATATACTAGCCCTAGCCCTCAGTAATCCGTATGATGACGTGTTGGTTCGGTTATCACCCACCGGTCCTGATAGGGTTAGGTTCATTGGTGAGTATGGTAGGTATTTACCAAGCAACTTCAGTGAGACAACGATTTACCCAGTGGTTGAGGAGTTTAGGAGAATTGTTGGTAAGTCCTTCTCCGTAGATGTGGTTGTTAAGAAGGGTATCAAGCCAGCCAGCGGTTTGGGTAGTAGCGGTGCTGACGCTGCTGCGGTGGCGTATGCACTTGATAAGCTACTAAGTGCCAACTTAACGGAGATGGAGCTTGTCAGGATCGCAGCAATGGGCGAGAGGGTTGCTGCCGGGTCTCCTCACATGGATAATGTTGCAGCCTCACTGCTTGGTGGTTTAGTCATAATAAATCCATTGATCGGTGATGTGGTTAAGATCGAGATACCTGAGGATTACTGGTTCGTTATAGTAGTCACGGGTAGCAAGGCCAGCACTGGTGAGATGAGGAAGGTCGTGCCTAGGGCTGTGGATATGGATTTATTTAAGAATAATGTCTCCTACGCGTCAATGCTCGTCTACTCACTAATGACGAGGAACCTAAATGCGCTCAGGAGGGCTGTCATGGGCGACGCCATTATTGAGCCAGTGCGGTCCAAGTTCTACGCCCACTACGGCGCGGTTAAGGAGGCATTACTCAAGGCTGGTGCGGTTGGTGCCGCCTTATCAGGTGCAGGACCGTCACTCTTCGGTATATTCGCGGAAGAGCCGCGGGAAAACATAATAAGGGCTCTACTTCACGATTATGGTATTAAGGATTACACACTACTCATCTCTAGGCCACAGAATATGGGTGTTCATGAGATACCCTGTACGGACTTCTAAAGTGATAGTATAGAAAAGTGGATCACCCTATTTAGCCATTAAGGTGATGTCTAAAGTCTTCATGGGCAAATAACCTTATAACGGCTTACTACCTCACCGCTTCCGTGAAGGTTGTAATGATTGGCGGTGGTGTTGTTGGTACAGTATTAGCCAATTTACTCAGCCTAAGGGAGATTGAGGTCACGTTAATAGACTCCGATGCGCAAAGACCTAGATATCCACTCATACACTCAAAGCTCCTCAGGTTTAAGGAAGATATCGAACTCGCCAAGGTGAGTGAGGGCGTTTATCGCGAATTATCGAGCCAATTAAGAATTGATTTAATGCATAGTATTAGGTCAATAACGATAGTGCCCCAGGAATGTTACCGTGACGAGGTCAGTAGTATTATTGATATGTGGAGGGAGGCTGGGGTTAGGGTTTCTATTATTGATGAGGCTGGTGACTATGGTTTACGAAAGGTTGGTAATGACGAGGTTTACATAATTAGCGATGGTGGTGATTACCTGGTCGATATACCGGCATTGATTAGGTTATCCAGGAACAGTAAGTATATCCATTATGTCGATGGTGAGGCCCACATAAAGTTTAATGGCCGTGACATCAACGTGGTAGTTAACGGTGATAATTACACTGGTGATTATGTAATCCTCACGACTGGCGCCTGGAATTCCATTATGGTGAGTGAGCTCGGCATTAGAGTCCCCCTGCTACAGTATAAGTGCCAGGCGGTGGCGGTGCTTGGTAAAGCAGTTAATAATATAGTCTACGACTACGTGTTAGGCATCTACGCAAGACCTCTTGGATCATCAATCGACAGCTTACTGGGCAGGCTTGGTTTGTCAGTGATTGTTGGCGGTGATGGTAATGTGAGAGTGGAGAAACCTAGCTCGAGTAAGGGTGTTGATGAGGATGTAATTAATGACGTAATCAGTAGGTTGAGACTTAGGTTTGGTTTGTTAATCCGTGTCGGTTCAGGCTTTGGGTATTGTGAGTGTACGCCCGACATGAGGCCCCTAGTTGGGTCGTTGATCGAGGATAAACTCTACATAATAGGTGGGTTTAATGGCTACGGTGCTGAGGTGGGGCCTGCGTTGGCGTTGGCATTGGTAGAGTACATACTCGGTGGGTCATGGCCTAACTATGCGAAGCCGTACTTGATCGATAGGTTTAGTGGTGGTTGGCCAAGTACTTGGGATGTTGATCGGGAGGCTCATGAGCTTTGTGTTGGGCGTTAACTCCTTATTAATCTAGTTGTGCCTTACTAATTGGTTGGTTGTCTTGAGGGTTGAGGACCTGCCACTGCCTGATGTACTTAGGAACTTCATAGCCAGGGAGAGGGGTATTACCGAGCTCTATCCTCCGCAGGAAGAGGCTGTGCGTAAGGGTTTATTTGATGGCAAGAGTCTGCTGATGTGCACGAATACAGCAACTGGCAAGACGCTCATGGCCGAGTTGGCTATGGTCAACGCCGTACTGACTAGGGGTGTTAAGGCTATAATGGCTGTGCCGCTTAGGGCGTTGGCTTATGAGAAGGCTAGGGACCTTAGGGTTTACGAGAAGCTTGGCGTGAGGGTTGCGGTAACGACTGGTGAGTATGATAAGGAGGATGCGTGGTTGATGAATTACGACATTGTGGTGACGACTTACGAGAAGCTCGACAGCCTACTGAGGCATAGGGTTGATTGGCTCAGGCAGGTTGGTGTCTTAATTATTGACGAGATACACTACGTTGATGATGATAAGAGGGGCCCAATAATAGAGTCCATAGTGGCCAAGGTTAGATCATTGGGGTTGAACACCCAGATAATAGCCCTATCGGCAACTGTCGGCAACGCCAAGGATATTGCCAAGTACCTGGATGCCGAGGTTGTGGAGTCCGAGTGGAGGCCTGTAAGGCTTAGGGAGGGTGTTTATTATGATGGTATCATTTATTATTCAGACGGTGATAGGGTCGCAATAAAGGACCTGGGTAATCCCGTCTTATCCCTAACCATGGATACGCTTCTCAATGGCGGGCAGACCCTCATATTCACGAACTCGAGATCGAACACCGTTAAGCTAGCGCAGCAGGTTGCCCAATACATATGTAACTACGGTGTTAAGGTAATCGAACCAAGGGAGTTAACGAAGGTCTCTAATGCGGTTATTGAGGCGTCGCAATCGAGGCTCCTTGGTGAGGAGTTGGCCAAGGTCATTAAGTGCGGAGTAGCATTTCATCACGCAGGCCTTGACATGGATGTTAGGTCAATAATCGAGAACTCCTTCAGGGATAGGCTACTTAAGGTTGTGGTTGCCACAACAACCCTGGCGGCTGGGGTTAACCTACCGGCTAGGAGGGTCATAATCCATGAGTATAGGAGGTACGAACCTGGAATAGGTATGGAGGAGTTGCCTGTTATGGAGTATAAGCAGATGGCCGGTAGGGCTGGTAGGCCTGGTCTCGATCCATATGGTGAAGCTATACTCATTGCCAGGGGTGAGGATGAAATTGATTATTTAATAAAGAATTACATAAGTGCCAGGGTTGAGGAGGTTCGGTCTAAGTTCCTCACTGATAAGAACCTTGCCACGCATCTACTATCGGCAATAGCGAGTGGTTACGCGTCCAGTATGGGGGAGATCCTGAATTTCGTATCATCAACCCTGGGTTACCTGCAAGGTGGCTTTGATAAGAATGCCTTCCTTAGGGAGCTGCTGAGGAGGAGGGTTGAGGATATCATAAACTTCCTAGTTGAATCTGGTTTCCTGGAGAGGCATGATGATGGTGTGGCAGCCACAGCCCTGGGTTCATTACTAAATAATACGTACCTCGACCCATATACGGCGAACACGTACATAAAGGGTTTGAAGGCTAGGGATGAAACTAATGATCTGGGTTACACGCACCTAATCGCTCAATCCCCCGAGGTTCCTAGATTGAGAATTAGGAGAAGTGAGTTTGATGATTACCTAGAGCTCGTACTGGATAACTGGGATTACCTATTGATTAAACCGCCATTGACTAAGGATGAAATTGAGAATGGCGAGTATGAGGATGAGGAGCTCGAGGATTACCTATCCACCGTTAAGACCTCCGTGATGCTACTTGACTGGACTAACGAGGTCTCTGAGGACGAGCTCTACAAGAATTATGACGTTGGACCTGGGGATTTAAGGGTGTATAGCGACTTAATGAATTGGTTAGCGAGTGCCATCACGAGACTTGCCAGCGCATTAGGCATGAAGAGGCACGAGGAAAGGTTGGGAGTTCTTAGGTGGAGGTTAACGTATGGTATTAGGGAGGAGCTCATAGAGCTTGTGGCGAACCTCGAGGGTGTTGGTAGGACAAGGGCTAGGGCTTTATACAATACCGGGTTTAGGAGCGTTGTTGATGTGGCCAATGCTGATCCAAGGGTGATAGGTAGCATTAAAGGTTTTGGTGATAAGCTCGTTCGTTCAATAATTGAGCAAGCGAGGAAGTTGGTTAGTGAGGGTAAGGTTATTAAGCAGGCGGCGACAGGTAGTGGTAGGGAGGTGAGCAAACAAGAATTCAGAAAGCGTGGTTCCCTACTTGATTATTTATGATATTAATATCTGAAGTGAAACACTTATATTTTATTTTCATTCGTAATTCGCAAGTAGCGTGCATATGGTACGTAAAGCCGTGATAACAGCAGCAGGGTTGGGCACCAGGATGAGGAATATGACTCTAATAATGCCTAAGGCTTTACTGCCCCTAGTGCGCAGGAACGAAACTCCAACGCTCATACCTATTATTGATCTGATAATCTCAAGGCTTCAGGAGGTTGGTGTTTCCAAGTTCCTCATTGTTGTTGGTAGAAATGGTAAGCCACTCATAGATTACCTAATGGATAAATTATTCAGCGATTCATTAACGGCAAATATATCATTCACATTTCAGGAGAAGCCACTAGGCTTTGGCGATGCTGTGCTTAGGGCTAGGGATTTCGTGAACTCCGGGTCATTCTTTGTCCATGCCGATGATGGCTTATTAATCACAGGCTATGCTGAGGGCGTGAGACTATTTAATGAATTGAATCCAAATGCCGTATTGTTCCTTAGGGAGGTTAATAACCCAAGTAGGTATGGTATTGCGGTTGTTAGGGATGAGGGTTCCTTTAACAACTTCAGGTTGGTTAGGATTTTGGATGTTGAGGAGAAGCCACACAACCCAAGGTCCAACATAGCGATATCAGCCGTCTATATATTCGACGAGAAGATATTTAATAGTCTCGAGAATGTCAAGACCGAAGGAGAGCTTGAGCTTACGTACGGTATTAAAAACCTCATTGACAGTGGTGGCGAGGTTTATGGCCTAATCCTCGATAGAAACTCTTGGTTAAGTGTTGGTGATCCTGAGAGCTACATTGAGACTATAAATAGAATGTTCAATTTCTACAGTAAGAACTAACATTTATTAATTGGGGGCACTTAGTAAGGTCGGTTGGATGATCGTAAACATTGTCGCCAGTAGGAACAGAGTATCTGGTGAAATAAGGACTGGAATTAGGTTAAGGATCGAGAATCCACCACCTGGCGTCAGCTACAGGATTATCGAGGATCCAATAAGGCTATCACCACCAAGTGATGATTTCTACATAACCGGAAATACCACGTTTAAGTGGTTCCTCAAGGTATTAATCGAACCAGCATACTCACTGAGGTTTAGGGGATTAACCCACGCATTCTTCCTAAACCTTTACATACCATCCTCTCCCTGGGTTCAGGAGATCGATCAACCAATCTTCAACTTATTCGAGAAATACCTCAAGAAATCCAGGAAGGATACCCTATACAGACTCGCCATTAGGACCTATAGGTACTTGTTCAATAGGGATAATGTGACAATAATCACATGGACCGAATGGAGCAAGGAAGGGCTTGAGGAGGAGGGGTTCAGGGGTGTGAAAGTAATACCACCACCAATGAGAACGTGTTCAAGGAAGATTGATAATGTGATTACCGTGGGCTTCATAGGCGTGGATTATGATAGAAAGGGTGGTGATATTGCCGAGAATGTAATGATGAAATTACCCAGGTGGGTTAGGAAGGTGTATATTGGTAAGAGCCCTAGGAAGGTTAATGGCATCATCTATTACAACCCAATGAGAAGGGATGACCTATTGAAGTTAATGGCTGAGTTCGATGTGCTGTTATTCCCAACAAGGGGTGAGGCATTCGGCTTTACGGCGCTCGAGGCCATGAGTTTGGGAATACCCGTGGTCGCCTCAAACGTTGATTCCGTGCCTGAGGTTGTGGGTGATGGTGGCATCATATGTGAGGTTAATGACCTTAGGTGTTTCCTGGAAAGCACCAAGGAGCTTGTTAATTCACCAGAGTATGCAATGGAGCTTGGGGCTAGGGCTAAGGCAATAGTTACGCAGAGGAACTCGCCGGGTGTTGTTGGTAAGGAATTATTAGCTGTGTATAGGGAGTTAGTTGAATGAGCCTAGTTAATTACGCATTGAAGGTGCTCATGGATTTAATAGCGATAAGAACCATCGCACCACCTGGCGAGAATTATACTGAAGCCGTTGATTATATGGAGAACGAATTAACGAACCTGGGATTAAGCGTTAAGGTCATTGAGGTACCAAGGGCTAAGGTTAGGGAGTATTACCCTGAGTGGAGTGATTACCGTCTCTCCGGAGATGGCGGTTTCCCGCCGTCTCCTTCTCGACGGTCTCCCCGGGCCCCCTCACCGCAGTGGCTCCCCAACGGTCACCCGCGGTTCCCAGCCCTACGGTTCTCGGAAACCCAGGGGTACAATTAAGGGTGTTGGGGATGGACTTTAAAACCCATCGCTTCACCACCAATGGTAATAAGCGTTACGAATAATCATGAAAACCGAAACTGCCCCAGGTACATAGTGCTCGCTGAACGGTGTGACTCGGGTGGTGTTAAGCTTCATTTTAATGCACACTATGACGTAGTGCCAGGTGGTGATGGTCGGCTGGTGACTGAACCGTTTAAACCAATCCTAATCAACGGTAGAGTTTATGGTAGGGGTGCATCTGATGATAAAGGTGGCGTTACCTCTTTGATATTGTTGGCCAAGAGGATTGGGGAATTGAGAGAATTCAATGGTTGCGTGGAATTCTCATTCACACCGGATGAGGAGGTGGGGGGATTTACAGGCGTTAATTACCTACTTGGTTCAATAACGAGACCTGACTACGCGGTGGTCGCTGAACCAACGGGACTAGGTATCATTTGGGTTGGTAGCATGGGTATGGTACAATTAGATGTTGTAATTAGAGGCGTACCTGCCCACGCGTCACAACCCCAACTCGGTGTTAATGCATTTGAGGATGGCGTAAAGGTTACATATGCGATAATTACTGGGCTTAAGAGAGGGATAGAGGGTAGGTCGTACATGGGTGAGAGCTGTGATGACCCTAGGCGGTCTCGTTAAGGGTGGTCTCGGTCGTAATATTGTTCCTGATTATTTCAGTTTCTCGATAGATAGGAGATTACTGCCTAATGAGGATGTTGATGAATCGATTAGGGAGATTGTGGACTACATCAAGGAGATTGGGAAAAATTGGCGTGAGATCTGCGGTGGATGTTTATGTAATTAACGCAATTGATGCGGCGCTGAATAGGGAGGATTCAATGCTAGTTAAGGGTTTAGTTAAGGCGATAGGTGATGTGGTACACCTTAGCCCTAAATTAATGGTATCGAGAACTCCAGTTGACGCTAGGTACTTTCAAAGATTGGGTGTTGATGCGGTAACCTATGGTCCTGGTGATCTATCATCGGCGCACGGACCTGATGAATACATAAGTGTTGATGATATAATTAAAGCATCCGAGGTGTACCTAAGGCTTATCGACATTATACTCAATGATAGAACCATGTCTCACTAGACAAAATGCTTTTATACACATGGCTCTTGATGGTTGTGGATATGGCGAGGATTGATTGGAGCGTAACAGCTGAGGATATAATTAAGCGGGTTAAGGAAATCTATGGCGCAAACATAACCGAGGATCAGATCGTTAAGGCCCTTGGTTATGAGTATAGGATTAGTTGGAAAAAAGCCGTTGAGGTTGCCAGATTCATTAAAGGATTCACGATAAAGCAGGCCGAGGATTACATGAACAAGGTGATAGCAATGAAGGCGCCAGTACCAATCAGGAGGTTCACCAAGAAACAAGCCCACCACACAACACCCTGGGAGGGCTGGCCAGTGGCTAAGTGGCCGGTTAAGGTTGCCAAGGCGTACTTGGAGGTTCTTAAGAATCTTGAGAACAACGCGAGCTATAGGGGATTAAGTGTTGATGATGTCGTTATAGTGCACGTAGCCGTGCATAAGGGCCGTAAGATAAGGAACTACATGCCTAGGGCATTTGGTAGGTCGACTCCGTGGTTCCAGGACACCGTAACCATAGAGCTCGCAGGTGCAGAACTTCCGTCAGAGAACGTTCCAAAGAAGCTTAAGCTTAGGCAGAAACCGTATTAGCGGGTCTTAAGGTAAATCGCCGAGTACCTAATTCCCAGTTTTCTTAGGAACCTTATCAGCAATGAATCATCAGTGATCACAACCGGGTTCTCATCCTTTAGCCTAAGGGCTAAAATTATGAGCGACACATCAGCATCGCTCAATAGCCTTGGTAGGTGATACCTCCTCCTGGCAATCCTAACCTCCTCCTCACCAATTTCATAAATCTCAATATTAAGCACATCGGGTATAGACACGGCCCTAACATCCTTGAGTTCATTAATTATGTAATTCGTAGTTACTAAGCGACCTAGGCTGAGTAATGCACGTAAATCCCTTGTATGGAATATAGCCGATGCATCGATTATCGCCACTTGCTGCCTACTCATGGTGTAAATAACCTCCTAAGTAATTTATCGTACATCCTATATTGACGCGTCCTAATGAACCTAATCTTCTTATCACCAGGTAGTATGCGCACCTCAGCACCCCTCTGTGCCACAATGCTATCACACAGTACGTGCGTTACCTCACTCGTCATAACCTTCACGGGTATCTCGAAGGGATGAACTATTGGAACCAAGGCCCTGGAAAACGGAGCAAGTGGGACTATCAACTTCACGGATAGCCTATTATCAACAACGGGCCCTCCAGCTGCCAATGCATATGCCGTGGAACCCGTTGGCGTGGCTATTATTACCCCATCCATCCTAGCCCTCATTAACTCCTCACCCCCATCCTCAACAACCGTTACGGTAACCAAATGACCTGGATCAACACCCTTAACCAAGACCTCATTAAGTGCCGTACACTCAAAATCAGCGCTAACGGCCTTAAGGGTCAACCTCTCCTCAATTCTGTAATTACCCTTAACAATATTATCAAGAACCTGCGATACTTCCCTGGCACTTGCATCACTTAAGTAATTAACGCGGCCAGTGCCTATGTGAAGTATTGGTATATCCACCGAGTCTCCGATTTCATGTACAAACCTAAGTACCGTACCATCACCGCCAAGCACCATGGCTGCATCCACGCTTCGCGATCCATCCCACTTGGGTATACCTATATTCTTAACCTCTGAATCTCTTACGGCGTATACCTCCACACCATCACTACTCAGCCTATTCACTATTAACTTCGCTAGTGCGTAATCCTCGTACTTACCAATATACATTATGATCCTCATAATACTAAGCAGCGCCACACCACAGAATTAATAAATAATTTCTAAGGTCGAGAAGCTAGGGATTACGTAAGAATTACGGTAGAAAACCTTTTATTAGCCTTGCCTAATCTCGATTTGTATGTCCACGAAGCCAACGGAGGCAGGTTCGGTTAAGGAGGGTAGTTATTTGATGATTGATGGCGAACCATGCAAGATAGTTGAGGTTGAGAAGAGCAAGACGGGTAAACACGGATCCGCTAAGGTTAGGATAGTCGGTATTGGCGTTTTCGATAATGTCAAGAGGACATTGATTGTACCTGCCGACGCACAGGTTGAGGTGCCAATAATAGAGAAGTTCGTTGCCCAGGTTGTGGCTAAGGTTGGTGATTCATGGCAGCTAATGGATCTACGGAATTACACAACCTTCGAGATAGTTAGTAACCAGGTCGAGGAGGATGTTAGGGAGAAGATAGAACCTGGTATTGAGGTGGAGGTTTGGGATATTGCTGGTCGTAGGAAGGTTATGAGGGTTAGGTAAAATATCAAATAGAACCAACGAAAACCCTGTATTGATCAGCGCCTTGTAATTCCCTCAATACCCTATCAACAATTAACTTCTCCGGGTCTATACCAACCCTATTCTTAATGTCCTCGAATGATTGAAACGGCTTCTTCCTCCTTTCCTCCAGGATCTGCCAAAGGGTCTTCTTACCAATACCCTTAAGTAATTCAAGACTGTGCATCTTCAGTGTTATTGGGCCAGCCTTGTTAAAGAATTCCACGAACCTACTCTCCTGGGCCTTGACTATCCTTGTTATGACCTCGGGAAGGGCGTTCTTGGCCTCGCCCGTTAACTCGTCATAGCCTATCCTCCTAACAATCTTATTCACCTTATCCCTAGGTCCATTACCTATGTAAACCCTCTCACCCACGTCAGCAGTCACGTTGGGTTTCAGCGTTAACTCAAGTAATGTGAAGAATTGCTCACCTATAGCCTGTACGTACGGCTCATTCCTGGGGAAGCCCTTCCTTATTAGTGATGGGTCCTTAGCTAGCATTTGCTCTGGTGGTATTACGTCCAGTATGTATGCATAATCCTCCCTCTTAACCATAGAAGCACCCCCTTTAGGATTGGTTCACGTTCCTTAATAGGTTAAGCATATCCTCAATATCCTTATCGGTGAATTCCCTCTTCTCGGAACCAAGGAGTATCCTAAGTTCCTCGGCTGTTTGGGGAAGTACGTTAACCACTTGTATAGCCGTCAACCTAGCCAAACCAAACCTCTTCATTAATTCAGAAACCAACTCCTTAGCCTTGTCTGGGTTAACCTTGGAGAATTTCCTTAGGTAATCCAGGGTGTTGTTTACGATCTCCTCATTAATCCCACTATTGGATACCTTCTCCTCGAGAATCCGAAGTGCCTCGGCCATGGAAATATCCTCAGAATTGATGATACGCTTAACCACAAATTACTCCCTGACTAAAAACCTATTTAAGGATTTATACCTCGGCAGGAGAATACTTAAATACCGGGTTTTAAGGGTCACGTTGGGGTTTAGCGTGCATCGAACCCATGGTCTAAGGTACAAGTCAAGGAAGCTGCTGACCAAGAAGCCAAGGGAGAAGGGGAGACCAGGAATTTCAAGGTGGCTTTATGAGTATAAGGTTGGTGATAAGGTGGTTATTGATATAGACCCAACCTTCATAACCACAGCACCGCACAGGAGGTATCAGGGCAAGGTAGGCGCAATAATAGGTAAGAGGGGTAAGGCGTACGAAATCGAGCTATACGTTGGTGGTAAACGGAAGATCATAATAACCACACCAGATCACATAGTATCATTCAAGACTCAACAATCTGCGGAAACAGGGTTAAAGGTATCGTAAGTAATGGAGTCGCTTATGTTTAGGATATCGATCTCCACAGGCCTAACCTCAAGAGCCAAGACCCCTGATAAACTGGGTTCCACATCACCGAAGTAACCGTGAACAAAGCCCCTAATGTTGAGATTGCCCTGACACCTAATTACGAGCTCCAACAACCTGCCATCAATAACCCTGCCATCCAGCTCATAGACCATACTAACCCTCTTCTTAACCCCACCACCCAACCTCAACCTCTGGGTAACTTGTTTATTCCTAAAGTAATCATGCAATGACTTCAAAGCGTCGTCAGTCACTCGACCATTGGCGATTGCCAACACCCTATACGTGATCACGTAATTCCTACTCTCAGCCTTAACCTTCCTAACCATGGAACTCCTAACGTAAGACAGCACATTAAGTGAAATACCATAATCAATGCTTCCGAGGGCTTTACTAACCTCACCAATAGATGGCCTTCTACCAGGTCCTATAACCTGGATAATCATGGGTCTTCCATTACCAAGGACCCTAACGTTACCTGCCTCCCCACCCCCACTATGGATCACAACGCTCTGTGCGCCGTATATGCTGAGTGTCTCATTAATTGGCCATTTAACGCTGCCCCTACCAATTAACCTATACGCCCTCCTATACCTGGTGAGTAGGTATAGTGGCATTAGCTGTGTGGTAATGGCTCCGGTGGTTGTATCCAGGACAACCTCGACATCAGGCTCCTCCCTACTAAATGGAATGCCCAACAACGACGAAACCCTCTTACCCAACTCCCTATTTAATTCGCGCTTTATTGATTCCGCGCTCGTTATTCCAAACTCCGTGGTTATTCCAAGCTCTCGTCTTAACATGTCATTGGGTACCCTCGTGCCTAACCTAAAGGACTTAAACTCAGCCCTCAATGAACTCAGTGCATTGGCTATGTTCCTCGACCACTCATCAAGCCTGTTGAATATGGAGCTGCCGCATATGTAGCACGGTGTTGGTGACACATCAACCCCCATATTCTTAAGTAATAGCATGCTTGGTTCATGACCGCTAAGGGCAAGTGCTTTAAGGTCGCTGAGGAGTTCGTCGTTTAATCCTTCGCTCATTATCTTTTCATGTATGCTCATTAATAGGTAGTCCTTAATCGCTCTACCCCTCTCCTCATTACTAAGCCCAAAACCCAACCTGGCAAATAACCTACCTAAACAATGGTCGCAGAGTGGGTATTTCCTCAGCACATCCATTGCCTTATCAATACCCATCCCGTATCTAGGGTGAAATTAGGTATTAAAACATGTAATTGCGAATAGTCGCGTGAATCCCTACGTAATTGGCGCATTCATCAATGAATGCAGGATAAGATGGAGAAGCATTGAGGGTTTTTCGGATGCCGTTGACTATATTAAGTCGGTTGAGCCTGGCGTGGTCGTTACCAAGGATATTATTAGTGCACCAACTAACGTATGTGATGAAGTAGCCAAGCTATTACAAAGACCAGGTAGGCTTCTAACACTACTCAACGTAGGTGATTGGTTATTATTGATCAGGGGGCTCTATGACTTCAATGGTGAATTAATAGACCCAGAGCCCAACCTCGACATGCCAAACTTGGTGCTGAATATTAAGGTGCCAAGTAGGTCATTGGGTCTCGTGATTAGGGTCGTGCTTAAATTCCTAGACATAGGCAGTAGTGTATTCAGCAGTGATGATGGAAGAACCTACGTGGTAGTTCACGATAGAGACTCCATAGCCAGATTCATAAAGACAATAAAACCTCACCTAGACCCAGAACAAAATATTGTGCTCAAAAATAAGTGGGCGAAGCATTATGCGCCCTATGGTAATCCAATAATTCTGTTGCATAATGCAAATCGATAACTCCTAAGGATATCAGGCGGTTTAGGCCTCTTCACCAAGGCTCTGCGTGGGTTCAACTCATCACCTAGCAGTGCAGTTTATTTAAGTGGCCAGTTAAATATAGTTTTTGATAATGATGATCAACCTAGGCTGCGCATGTGATGATGCGTGTGAGGGCTGATCGACAAAGGGTCATATTGGATACTCGAAATTCGTCTCGGCCTGCCTAAGCGATGGGCACCTACTATCCTTCTCGCTCACTATGGCATTCTCCCTAATCGGCCATGGTATACCAACCTCAGGGTCATTCCAGGCAATGCACCTCTCGTGCTGTGGACTATACTCCTTAGTCTGTAGGTATAGGAACAAGGTGTCATCCTCAAGGGCTTGGAAGCCATGGGCAAAGCCGGGCGGTATCCAAAGGAGCCTCGGCTCCTCAGCCGATAACTCAACCATGACGTACTTACCAAACCAGGGAGAACCTTTCCTAATGTCAAGTGCCACATCAACAACGCGTCCCCTGATCACCGTGACCAACTTACCCTGCTCCATAGGCTTCAACTGGTAGTGCAATCCACGAACAACACCACGCTTAGACCTGCTGAGACTTACCTGTACAAAGTCATAAGCCACACCACCAGCTAGGAAATCAGTCCTTTTATAAAGCTCGGCAAAGAAACCCCTATGGTCCGGAAAGACGACGGGTTCGACAAGCACCACATCAGGTATCCCTAACCTAGTGAAGCCCCTGAATGGCACACCGTATTCCCTCAATAACGCCTTAATAAGTAGTACGGCTAATAAATTGGCAAAGAAACCAGTTAAAATAACTAAAAATACCGGTTAATAAGACTAAGGTATTACTAAATATGGTCATGCCATGAATGTGGTCACAAAGCCAGAAATCATAGTATCGATTAATGAGAAGTCCGGGAAAGTTCCGGATTTTAGTGATGATTACGTATTAATGAGGGAGAAGGAGTTCAATGCCGTATTGGATGGCGTGAACTTATCAATAATACTCGCAATAATGAGAGGTCACACGCACTTTGTCGAGTTAATGAGGGAGACAGGGCTTCAAAAGGGGAAGTTGGCAAGGCGATTAAAGCGGCTATTGGATTCTGGCTGGATTACTAAGGAAGATAATAAGTACCTTGTGAGCGGTCGAATATTTGTGGTGTACGATATTGGGGAGATTAATGGCAACATCACCATTCATATATCCACAGACAAGGGTGCATTCGCCGACCCTGTCTATGGTCTTGTGGTGATAAGCGGTGAACCACGGAATTACTGCTCAACATGTCCACTAAGGCAGGCCTGCGTCAATAATGTAAAGTCCATGGCCCGTAAATACGGCGTACAGCTCAGGGGCGTTGAGCCTAGTGAGGCTTATGTGGAGTTGTTCAGGGTATTCGTGGAGAGGGATTTAACTAGGAAGTTGAGAAGTGGGTGGAGGATCATAATCAAGAAGGGTGAAGTGTAACTGCTGTATTACGGAAGATATGTTTATATTTCTCCTGGAATTGAATACCAAATTGATGGAGGAGAAGGCTGAAAGGCTGAGCAGGATTGTTAATGATTTCCTAAATAATGTTGAGAATGTTGGTGGCATCTATGTAGCATCATTGGATGGTTTATTGGTAACCCACGCATCGAAAATGGACATCGACCCAGACAGGGTTGCTGCGATGATAGCTTCAATAAGTGCAGTGGGCGATAGGGTCAGTAAGGAGTTATTAAATGAGGAGTCAACGCACGTGATAGTACAGTCGCATAATGGGTACGTAATAATCAAGAAGAATGGAGATCTCGTATTTGGAGTTTTGGTCCATGGAATTGACGACTCCTCAATGGGTCTTGTTATGCTCGAGTTCGAGAAGTTACTAAATGCCATTAAGGATATTAAATGATTCATTTATGCGAGCCCTCATCACAAACATCAGCACTCGAGATCCTAATCACCAAACTATACAATGATAGATCCATAAAAAGCTTTACTAAACCCGGAGCATTTGATCAGCCCTGTGAGGGTTGTCACAAAGGAATTAACGATAACAAGTAAGAGACGTAGGGAGGTTATAAACATCACAAGCCATATAGAGTCCGCGGTTAGGGAGTCAGGTATTAGGAATGGAATAGCCCTAGTATTCCTACCCCACGCAACCGCAGGACTATTCGCCAATGAGGATGAACCAAGGATAAAGAGAGACTATGAGGGTTTATTCGAAAGATTAGTACCCGCCAGTGGTAATTATGAGCACAATAAGATTGATAATAACGCCGACGCCCACCTACTAGCCTCACTGTTCAAGCAATTTTACGTACTGCCGGTAATTAATGGCGAACTTATGCGAGGTACGTGGCAGGAGGTTTTCCTAGCGGATTTCGATGGTCCTCGAACGAGGAATGTCGTGGTTGTGATAATTGGTGAGTAAAACACCCTAAATGCCCTTCTCAAAGCTAAAGCCGTACCTCGCCCTCAACTCCCTGTACCTCTCCAGCGGTTCTGTGTAGGCGATCAAGTGATCCGCAACATATATTGGCGCACCCAACCTAACAGCTATAGCCGTGGCATCACTAGGTCTTGCATCAAGCTGAAAGGTCTCGCTCGTCCTGTTGTCCTTAACGAATATCGTGGCCAAGTAAACACCATCAATCATAGCATCTATTGTCACCTTCTCCACGGTCACGTCAAGCCTATTTATCAACTCAACAAGTAGGTCGTGGGTTAACGGCCTATGGAAGGACACGAGACCCAACGCCTTCTTTATCGAGAATGATGCCGAAACATCTATCCTAATTGGCAGAACCCTCTCCTCCCACTCCTCTGTTGTGAATAGCATTAGGGCAACGCCCTCCTCGAGTATCTCGATGACGTCTAGAAGATCCGCCTTCAGGTACTTTGACCCCCCTGAGTTCTCCTCCCTAACCATTAAAGGTATCTACACTAACCCCTTTATTTACTTATTTATCTACTTATTTTTAGCCGTCACGATTCATGAAACTCCAAATTCTGATAGGGGAATGTCCTTCTCACTCCATGTTGCCATATCCCTAACCTTAACAACGCCCTGGGATACCTCCTTAGGGCCTACTATTACGAAGTACCTAACATTAATTTTGGAGGCATACTCGAGGGCGCTCCTCAAGCTCTTCTCGCCAGTATCTACAATGGCTTTATTGCCCTGGACCCTTAACCTACTGGCTAGTTTGTAGCCGAGGGCTATGTGGTTTCTATCGTTACCAACCACATAAATGTAATAATCAATCGGAGGAAAACCACGCTTAATGGAGCCCCTCTGTTCAAGAACTTCCATCAACCTCTCAATACCCATCGCGAAACCAGAGGCTGGCATTGGCTTACCACTGTATATCTCAACGAGATTATCGTACCTACCTCCACCGCCCACGGACAGCTTGTAGTCTGGTACGTACATCTCGAATACAATACCCGTGTAATAATCAAGCCCTCTCACGATGCCTAAGTCCATACTCATGTAATCAAGCACGCCATACATACCGAGAAAATCAACCAAGTCGTTATAGTACTTAATGAAGTCATCACCAACCCCCAACTCTTTAAGTAGATCGGGCACCTTATTGAGACCCTCCGTAGTATTAGCCAACCTAAGGACCTCCTGGGCAACCTCCCTCGTTAACCCCAGCCCAATGAGCATCCTCTCCAACTCATCATCAGGCACCTTACCCCTCTTATCCATTATCCTAAGCACGCCCTGTTTAGCATCATTGGGTATTCCGAGCCTTGCAAGGAGTTGCTCAATGATTCTCCTATCATTAACCCTAATCCTGAAATCACCCAACTCAAGGGCTTTGAGCGACTCAACGCCGATTGTTAGGACCTCGGCATCAGCCCTAACACTCGATGAGCCCAGGAACTCAATACCGAATTGGTGAAACTCCCTATACCTACCATGCTGCGGTTCATCATACCTCCAAACCTTTGTTATGTAATACCACCTAATTGGTTTGGGCAAATCAACCCTATAGGAGACAACCCTAGCCACTGGAACAGTCATGTCGAACCTAAGCCCAACCTCCCTATCAGCCTTATCCCTGAAGTAATAAATCTCGTTAACCACATCCTCCCCAGCCTTGGCCTTAAGTATCTCGTAGTACTCAAGGGCAGGCGTCTCAACCCTCAGGTAACCAAAGGATTCAGCAACTCTGGCTAACCTATCGAAAATCTGCAGCATTGGATAATACTCCTCAGGAGTCAAGTCCCTCATGCCACGCACAGGCTTTAAATCCATCAAAATCAAAATAGTCCCTTGATTTTTTATTTTTAAACCCGCACCCATCTATTGATTAATTGTACGAAGCAACACAATCGCCACCGTTGTGATTGCATTAACTAATCAATTACTTAGCTGCTCTTTGTATTTTACGGTGATGAAACCTTCGTGCTATAGTGAAGCAAGGAGTATTGTTACGAAATTTATATGTGCAACAATGTAAATTATTAACCCGATGGTTATGGGTATGATGAGGGGTATGTGGTAGGACGTGAGGACTGGCGTATCAATACTTATCCTACCCTGGGATAACCACTCACCCAATAATTCCCTTGGATCCTCAACGTCAAGGCCAAGCCTAATCACCGGTTCAAAGCCATCTTCGCCCAAGGCCTGGGCCACCGAGTAATTATTGGGGTTTCTAAACACCTTATATGCGGGCACGCACATTAACGTAACTAGGTATAGGGCTTTCTTGAGACCTTGTGACCTAATCAATGCCTCGCATCGCTTACCATACCTAATGTTTTGAATTACGTTGTATGGCACATAGATTATTAGGGCTATTATTAGTGAGTTTATGAGCACCGATATTGGGGTTATATTAACAATACTCAGCGCCATATTCGGTAGGGTGACTGGTGGTATTGAGGCTGATATGAACATTATGGACTTGGAATCAGCACCACCCATCGCCCTTAACCAATACGCAGCCAAACCAAATGCCGCACCAAAGACCATACTGACTATGTAAAGAAATAGCTCACGAAGACTAAGTGCTAGGTAGATGCCGAGTGGTACGCATATTAATGCGCCGGCTATCCACGTCCAGTCACTAATCTCCCTGGTCTTTAGATCCTGGATTGAGGCGATTAATTGAATTAGAATGACAATGATATAATCCATAATTAGTAATAAACCTCGGTCAAGCACAAGCGCGATGAGCTGGTGAAAGGTAATTAAGGATATTGCATAATATCCACGGTGGTAATAAATTAAAAGGTCCTTACCAATGAATTAGTTATGTCACGGAGAGTTGCGATTGTGGGTGTTGGTTGGTACGGGTTTAGGCCCGTGGTGGAAGAGGCGTCCTTCAGGGAGATGATGTTCGAGGCAGCGGTTAGGGCTTATGAGGACGCGGGTGGTATAAACCCAAGAACCGATGTTGACGCATTTGCCAGTTGTCAGGAGGATTTTTGGGAAGGTATAGCAATCGCTGACGAATTTGCACCGGAACCCATAGGTGGTACACTGAAGCCGGTATTCACAACACCAGGTGATGGACTTCAATGCGTTGCCAGTGCCTACATGATGATAAAGACTGGGCAATTCGACGTTGTTGTTGCCGAGTCCCACGCGAAGCCTAGCGACATTGTGAATATGCACGATATCATTTTGTTCGCGATGGATCCAATAACCACGAGGGCGATAAACATGCCAAACTACCACGCAATAGCGGCGCTGGAGGCACAGGCCTACATGAGTAGGTATAATGTGCCTAGGGAGGCGTTGGCGTACGTTGTCTCTAAGGATAAGCGGAACGCATTGCTTAACGAGAGGGCTAGTTATGGTGCAAATATAACTGTGGATGACGTGCTAAACATGCCGTACTCAGTATCCCCACTGACCAGGCTAGACATAGCACCCTTTGTCGATGCTGCAGTGGTTGTTGTCCTGGCTGGCGAGGATGTGGCTAGGAGATTTACAGACACGCCCGTGTGGGTTGATGGTATTCACTGGGTCACTGAGGATCCATCCCTCGAATACCATAGTTGGGAGTTCCCGAGGCATGCCATGTTGGCTGCCGAGGCCGCTTATAAAATGGCGGGTATTCAGGACCCAATAAAGGAACTGCACTTTGCAGAGGTTGATGCAAGGTATAGCTTTAAGGAACTCCAGTTCATTGAGACCTTGAAACTGGCACCGCCAGGCGAGGCTCATAAGTTATTGCTTGAGGGTGCATTCGATAGGGATGGATTATTCCCCGTAAACCCAAGCGGTGGCGCTCTCGGTGAAGGAGTTCCACTGGAGGTTCATGGGTTAGCTAGGTTGCTGAATGCCGTGTTGCAGTTGAGGGATGAGGCAGGGAGGGCGCAGTTGAGTAAGGCTGAGAGGGCTGTGGTCCATAGTTGGAGGGGCGTGCCCACAACAACGAGTGCAGTTGCTGTGCTCAGTAGGTGATGTGGATGGCGAACTCGCCTGTAATTATTTCCCAACATGTGTTGGTAATACTTATTAATTCCATGGGGTGGTTATTACTATGAGTAGGAATATCTACGTTAAGCATAGGCCTGCGGTAATAGGGGCTGGACTAACACTATTTAGGAGGAGGCTCTTAGAAACGCCAAAGGAGTTGGCCTGGATAGCCGCGAAGCAAGCCCTGGAAGAGGCTGAGTTGACGCTTAAGGACATTGATTGCGTGGTCATAGGCTCGGCACCAGACACATTCGATGGTGTCCACATGAAGGGTGAGTACCTAGCTGATGGTGCAGGTGGTGTCAATAAGCCGGTAATGAGGGTCTTCGTGGGCGGCGCTACCGGCGTTATGGTGCCCATAGCCGCCTGGTGGCATGTGGCGAGTGGGCATTGCAAAACCGTGCTTGCCGTTGCCGAGGAGAAGATGAGTGATGCGGACATACCGCACCCACAAGCCGTGTTCAGGTACATCTGGGACCCAGTTACCGAGGTCCCGCTGCAACCAAACCTGATCTGGATATTCGCAATGGAGATGCACAGGTACATGTATAAGTGCGGTGTTAAGAAGGAGGACATAGCCCTCGTAAGCGTGAAGAACAAGCGCAACGCCCTAGACCACCCGGCAGCCCAGGTTGCGGCCAACATAACGGTTGATGATGTTCTAAAGAGCGAGGTATTAGTATGGCCAGTGCAGTTGCTGGATATATCGCCGGTTAGCGATGGCGCGGCGGCATTCGTTGTTGCAAGTGAGGATATCGCCAGAAGGCAGACGGATACTCCCGTGTGGATTGATGGTGTGGGTTGGGCCCTGGACACAACATCATGGACAAACAGGGACTTGGCATTCCCCGAGTACGCAAACGTAGCTGCCCAAATGGCGTATAGAATGGCCGGCATAACAAACCCAAGGAAGGAGATAGATGTGGCTGAGGTTTATGATCCCTTTGACTACAAGGAGCTACACCACATGGAGGGTCTTGGCTTGGCGAAGAAGTGCGAGGCGCCAATACTAACGAGAGAAGGTGTTACACAGAGGGATGGCGACTTACCAATAAACCCATCGGGAGGATTACTAGGCGTTGGCAACCCCATCGCCGCGGCAGGAACGATGAAGGTTGCCGAGATATACTGGCAATTGGCAGGTAAGGCTGGCAAGAGACAGGTAAAGAAGCCCGTATACACAGGCCTGGCCCACGCATGGGGAGACCTAATGCAAGCAAGCACGGTCGTAGTAATGAGGGTGTAGTCTAGATTAATTTTAAATTGAACGGGCTAATAGTGATTCATCAGCTTTTAACGCTTTTATAAAGTGCCACTCAAGGCATACAAGGATGGTTGCTGTAGCTGTTGATGTTGGTGGGACATTTACGGACTTCGTGGTTCTCAGAGACGATGGCTCCATCGAATCGTTTAAGGTGCTTACGACACCAAAGAGCCCTGAGGTTGCGGTTCTAGAGGGTTTAAGGAGGGTTAAGCATCGCATTGATGAGGTTCTCCACGCAACAACGATAGGAACTAACGTTCTCCTTGGTCAGGTTGGTCTTGAGCTACCGAGAATAGCCCTATTCACGACTAAGGGTTTTAGAGATGTCATCGAGATTGGGCGTCAGAATAGGCCTAGACTTTATGACTTATTCTTTGAGAAGCCTAAACCATTGGTTCCTAGGGAGCTTAGGTTTGAGGTTGATGAGAGGGTTTTGGCCGACGGTGCTGTTGCCAAGAGGGTTGATGTTAACGAGGTTGAGAGTTACGCGATTAAGGCCAAGTCCGTTGGGGTTGTCTCCGTTGCCGTGGCCTTCCTTCACTCATACGCGAACTCCAGCAATGAGGAGATTGCCGGCGAGGTCCTAAGGAGGCACTTTAGGTACATTAGTTTATCCAGTAGGGTTGCGCCTGAGCCTCGTGAGTACGAGAGAGCATCAACCACGGTTGTGAATGCCGCGTTGATGCCCATAGTCAGCGATTACGTCGCCAGGTTTTCCGAGGGGCTCAGGGAGCTTGGTATTGCGAGGTTCTACATCATGTCGAGCGCGGGTGGTTTGGTTGATGCTGAGGAGGCTGTTGAGAGACCCGTGCAACTCATCGAGTCAGGACCGGCGGCTGGCGCTATTGCTGCGGCTGAGTTCTCTAGGGTCATTGATGTTAGCAATGTGATTGGGTTTGACATGGGTGGTACAACGGCGAAGGCATCATCAATAGTTAATCACGAGCCGGAGGTTACCACGGAGTATGAGGTTGGTGGTGAGGTTCACCACGGTAGGATCATAAAGGGTTCCGGATACTCAGTTAGGTTTCCGTTCATTGATTTAGCAGAGGTATCCGCTGGGGGTGGCACGATAATTTGGCGTGACGAGGCCAATGCCCTAAGGGTTGGGCCCCTGAGTGCAGGTGCTGACCCGGGACCGATATGTTACGGTAGGGGTGGTACTGAGCCCACACTGACTGATGCGAACCTAGTCCTTGGTAGGATTGGTGAGTACTTGCTTGGTGGTGAGATGAAGCTTGATAAACACAGCGCCACCAAGGGCTTGGTTAGGTTGGGCGATCCAGTGCAGGTGGCTAACGATGCCATTAGGTTGGCTAACATGGAGATGGCTAGGGCCATTAGGTTGGTCACTATCGAACGTGGGTTGGATCCTAGGGACTTCGTACTAATGGCATTCGGAGGTGCCGGTCCTCAATTCGCAACCTTCGTTGCTGAGGAGCTTAGTATAACGAAGATCGTGATCCCACCAGAGCCTGGCGCCTTCTCGGCACTTGGCCTATTGATGGCTGACTCGAGGTTTGAGGCTAGGTTGTCGTTCCCGAAGGATTTGGAGGATGGGTTCGGAAAGCTTGAGGAGAATCTGCTCAGTAGGTTGGGTAGGGTTGATTACTTCGTTAGGTTGGCTGATGTTAGGTATGTTGGTCAGGGTTGGGAATTGGTTGTGCCTGTTGGTAGACCGGCTAGGATTGAGGATGTCGAGAGGGAGTTTAATGAGAGACATAGGGCAACCTATGGTTTCAGTCTCAATAAGCCCGTGGAGGTTGTGACCATAAGGGTTTTCGCGGTAATCAGGAGGGTTAAGCCGAAATTTAAATCGCCAAGTGTTGGCGGTGAGGCTAAGCCGAGGACGTTTAGGAAGGTTTTCTTCGATGATTGGCTTGAGACGCCCATTTACTGGCGTGACGACCTAGTACTGGGGCAGGTGGTAAAGGGACCCGCGATAATTGAGGAGTACGGCTCAACAATAGTAGTACCACCCAGATGGGGGGCAACCGTGGGCCAGCACTCCGAGGTCGTCCTCTCACGCACGTAATCCCCTTGGTACTATTGATACTATTAATAATGCAGTAATACTTATATACCCTATTGACCACCCTGAACCAATGATCAAACCCCAACATACCTAATGGCAATACCCTCAAAGGGACGCCTAGTCGAACCAGTGATGAACCTGCTAAGTTTGATTGGTTTAAGGCCGCAATCGATCGATGAGAAGGCCCTCGTAATACCAACAAACTGGCCGTCGCTTAACCTCATAAGGATTAGGCCTGAGGATATACCAAGCATTACAGAGTCCGGCTCAGTACTAATGGGCATTACCGGCCTTGACTATGTAGTGGAGAGTAATGCCTCCGTGGATGTCGTCGAGAGGCTGGGCTTTGGTAGGGGTAAGTTAGTCATTGCTTTCCCAAGTAGTTCCGGCGTTGACGACATTGATGACATTAGGGATGGTGTTAAGATAGCCACGAAGTACGTCAACATAGCCACCAAGTACTTCAGCGGGTTGGGTAAGAGGGTTAGGATAATCAGGATAACGGGTAGTGCGGAGGTCATGCCAATGCTCGGTGTTGCCGATGGCATAGTTGATGTTATGTCCACGGGAACAACGCTGAGGCTTCACGGGCTCAAGCCTGTTGGCATCATTATGGAGACGGAAGCCGTGCTAATAGCACCTAGGAGTTTAGACGACGATTACAGGGATTACCTCAATAAATTCCTACTACTACTCAGGGGCGCTCTATCCTCAAGTGGAAGGAGGCTCGTGCTGATGAACGTATCCCTACAACACCTTGACTCCGTCCTTAAGATCCTACCTGCGATGGAGGGTCCAACGATCGCGGATATAGCAGGTAAGCCTATGAAGGAGGTGATCTCCGTAGTCCCCGAGGACCTACTACCTGAGTTGTTACCTGCCCTAAAGAGGGCTGGTGCGAAGGATATACTGGTCCTGAACATCGAGAAGGTGATACCATGAGGGGCTTAGTAATACCATCAATCGACATTAGCGGCGGCCTAGCTGTCAAGAGGGTTAGGGGAGTCAGAGGTAGTGAGTTGGTTAGGCTTAGTATTGATGAGGCTTTGAACCTGGTTAAGGACTACCCTCTCGTCCACGTTGTTGACCTGGATGGGGCAGAGCTTGGCAGAGTAGTCAACTCGGAATCCATAGCCAAGATTGGTTCCTTCATGGGTGGTAAATGCCAGGTCGGTGGTGGTGTTAGGGACGCGGGTAGCGCAAGGGAGTTACTTAGGCATTGCAGGAGGGTCATTATCGGCACATTGGCCGTAGAAAAACCCAATGCGCTTAAGGATATGGTCGAAGAGTTGGGTCGGGAGAGGGTTGGCGTTTCATTGGATGTTCAGGGTGAGTGGGTGTTTGTTAGGGGTTGGAGGGTTAGGGCCGGTAGAATAAATGACATCGTCAATAGGTTACCCAGGGTCGGCGTTGTTGTGTTCACGAATGTGGAGGTTGAGGGGACCGGCATGGGTCCCAGGGTTAGGCGTGACATCATTAATGCATTGAGGAGCGTTGGTGAGGAGATTTATTACGCAGGTGGTATCTCGAACTGCGACGATATTAAACAGCTGTGGGAGTTAGGTTTTGACGGTGTGATAATAGGCTATGCTCTCTATGTTAAGAGGGTGGTATGTGGATGATTAGGCAGGCCGTTGTTGAGAGGAGGACTAGGGAGACGGAGGTTAGGGTTGAGCTTAGGCTAGAGCCTGGTGATATCAAGGTGGATACGCCGATAAGATTCCTGAACCACATGCTTGAAACCCTGATCTTCTACATGGGCGCCTCAGGAAGCATAAACGCCGTCGACCTGAGGGGGTTTGATGATCACCACGTTGTTGAGGATGTAGCCATAGTGCTGGGTACGGCGATGGATAAGGCGTTGGGCGATAGGGTTGGTATAGCCAGGTTTGGGTGGTCCATAGTACCGATGGATGATGCCTTGGCGCTGGTGGCTGTGGACCTAGGCGGTAGGTCTTACTTCGTATTTGACGGAAGCTTTAGTAGGGATACTGTTGGTGACTTGTCCACGGATATGATACCGCACTTCATCAAGAGCTTCGCCGATTCGGCAAGGGCTACCGTGCACGTGAAATTACTCGGTGGTGAAAATGAGCATCATAAGGTTGAGGCAATATTCAAGGCCCTTGGGCTATCCCTCAGGCAGGCCATGCAGATTGTTAGCGACCAAGTAATGAGTACCAAGGGTGTGATATGATGAGACCTGTGAATATAGTAAGGAGAATAATTCCCTGCCTTGACGTGGATGCCAATGTGGTTGTTAAGGGTGTGAATTTTGAAGGTCTTAGGGTAGTTGGAGATCCCGTGGAGTTGGCTGGTAGGTATGAGGAGGAGGGTGCAGATGAGTTATTTCTACTCGATGTTACTGCTACAATACAGGGTAGGGCTACGTTTCTAAAGACTGTGCGTGATGTAGCGTCGGCAATAAACATACCCCTCGGTGTTGGTGGTGGCATAAGGAGTGTTGCCGATGCTGACGCAGCCTTTAAGGCAGGCGCTGATAAGGTCAGTGTCAACACGGCGGCTGTTAAAAACCCAGGGATAGTCAGTACATTGGCTAGGGAGTATGGCTCCCAATCAACTGTGGTGGCTATAGACGCGAAGAAAGCCGACGGCGCTTGGTCGGTCTTCATAATGAGCGGTAAGGTTAATGCTGGGTTGAACGCCATAGAATGGGCTAGGACGGTTGAGGAGCTTGGTGCCGGTGAGTTATTGGTCACGAGCATAGACGCCGATGGTACAAGATCTGGGTATGACGTAGACCTATACAGGGAGTTGTCAAATGCCGTTAACATACCAGTAATAGCCAGCGGTGGTGCTGGTGAGCCAAGGCACTTCCTGGAAGTGCTTAAGTACGCCGATGCGGCACTGGCAGCGAGTGTCTTTCACATGGGCATAATAAATATCATGAAACTCAAGGCATACATAAATGAGGCTGGAATCAGGGTTCGCCTGTATTGAAATTCGTGTCCAGCCTAATTTTATTCACATACCTCGCGTCAAAGCAGGACTTAGTGCCTAGATGGCAGGCATTACCGACCTGGTAAACCTTGAGCAGGAGCGCATCGCCATCACAATCAACCCTGAAATCAACTAGGTATTGATAGTGACCACTGGTTTCACCCTTAAGCCACAGCTTCTTACGGCTGAGTGACCAATAATGAACCATGCCTGTGGTCAGCGTCTTCACGACAGCCTCCTTATTCATACTAGCCACCATTAATACGTCCTTACTCTGCCAATCCTGGGCAACCGCTATAACCGTATTATCCATATGCCTATACCACAGTGACTCGGCAACCTTAAGTGCATCCTCAATACTGAGCCTCATGACCTTAATACCATCAGGAAGCATCGAATTACGTAGGTCCAGGGCTTTATAACCTTATTTTTAATTAATTTATAATTGGGTACCCATGAATATTATGGAATCCTCCTTAACCGAAGTCCTCACCATCCCCTCATCATCGTCCAAATCCTTATATGCCAAGTACAATTCATCGCCCTCGCTCATGAGCGCAAATGCGAACTCATTGGTTAACCCCACTATTGAGAATGGATCCCTCGATATTATAGCCCTCTTCACCGATAAACCACCGATCGGGTGAAATAGAAATCGTATCAACACATCGGAAGCTCTATCCCTAAACTCATCATAATCCACCTCCCTAAATTCCCTCGACCACTCACCACCAACATCCTTACGCAATACACTTCTCAAAATGAACCTCCTACCCAAATCCCTATCCACATTTAGGGGTATGAGTATGAAGTACGGCCTCGTTTTGAATATATCGACCGATTTTTCATCAATTACAAAAGCCCTAAAAGGAATTCCCTTAACAGCGTACGTAAGCAATAAACCCTTACTAATACGTGCCTTCACTAGTCCCATCTCCCCATCACCAAAGTCATTAAATGCCAAATAGACAACCCCACCCTCACCTATCAATACTAACGCTGAATTATCATTGGCACCAGCTATGAAGAATGGATCCTTCGATATCACTATCTCCCTCTTAACCGGGTTAAGGAACACATCAAAGAACCTCCTATGGGCCTCATAAACCAGCTCCTCAGGCATGACCTCCATAAACGCACCCCTCCAATCACCACCAACCCTAAGCCCCACTACATCCTCAACAGCACCCCTAATCAACTCCTCCCTACGCCCATCCTCAACCCTCAAATTGATGACAAACAATGAAGCATTATTAACAACCCACCTCAGTAGCTCATCCACATTAACCTCAAAACCAGAGTGCTTAGTCATTAACATGATATTTAGCAAGTCAGTATTTAAGCCACTAACGTTAAGCACAATCAACGACACAATCAATACAATCCCTTAATAAGTTAAACTGCAACAACTCTTAACCGCATCAATGAATTCCCTTAGAAAAGACGGTGCACTACCTGTCCCAAGCCTATTTCTTAAATGCCTTTCGATGAGACCAGGCAAACGATACGAATCATAGTCCTCGTCCTTTATACGACTTTTTATAACACTTTTTACGTCTCCACAATTAGTAGCGTCTCCTACATTTAAATTCATCAGCAAGCCACGTCTCAAGGCATGGATGCGCAAGAATGATCTTTACTCGATTATAATCATTAATCCCTAAATCCTTAAAATGCTTATTAACAATGCGTTCCCTGACCTCGTCAGGTTTAACCCCCTCGGTATCGGCTATAATAATGACGCAATGACTCTTCTTCAATCCCTCCTTAATATAACTCCTCATTTTATTACTACATATATTCACGGGCCTACTGATGTACGCTATACCAATATTCGCAAGCTCATTTCTAATAATGCTCATTAATTTTTTAATCAATTCTTTTGCATAGCTATTATCAATTATGAAATAAACCTTACAAGGATTCATACGTACTACCTAACTTAATAGGTTCCAACAAGCCAGACTCGAACAACTCACTCAAAGTCATCCTATGTTTCTCAAGCTCCTTCTCAACCTCCCTCCCAAGCCTATAAACCCTCGTCTCACCACCCTCGAGCCTCAGGATAACAACCTCACTCACACTCTTTGCGTAGTCAAGGGGTACAGTGGAGTGAGTCGTCAGTATTACGAAGGCGTTGCGGCTCCTAAACTCGTCCATCAAGAACTGCTGAAGCTCTGGGTGTAGGCTGTTCTCGAACTCGTCAATAACAATTACACTAGCTCCCCTGAGGAGCAGTGATTCAATGATTAGGGTCTTGAGGACGCCACTGGGTATGGAGGCTGGAGTTAACGTAACGCCATCAGCAACGAGCTTTAGGAAGACCCTACCATCCTCGGTAACGCCAAAGCTTAATCTTAAGTCCTGAACGCCAATGAACGCGTACTTCAACGCCTCCGCTAGAGACTCAGAAATAATACCCTCGGTGACTGTGTAGAGGAATGGTACGAAGTTGGAGGCGTCCGGCATTAACCTGTCCTGCCTAGTGAGGGTTTGTGGATTCCTGATCGTTTTCCAATCGATGTCCTTGATGATGGTGATGTTATTTATGAACTTGCGTACTGCATTAATAATTTCTGATAAGTGCCATGCAATATATCCTGAGAAGTAACGTATATTTTTCTTGGCTATTTTCTCACCAGTTGATTGCTCACGAATTATTTTTACGAAGTCGTCTAGGTCTTTTTCAAATACGTGAAAGAGTGTACAAAAGTCTACGCACTTCGTGATGAGGGGTTTAACTTCCTGAGCCGCTTTAAGTTTAATACCTAGCCTTAATGAGTCAGATTTAAGCGTAAGTGTTGGCGCCACATCTTTAAACATTTTTTCGAAAGCTTCCTTACTCATAATGACGATCAATTCTCCTTTATCAGTGTCAATACTTACGTCTAGGTCATTACCCTGAGCCCTAAGGCTTTCCTTAAGAATTTGGAAACGTCCCTCCTTACCTGTGATGTATATTTCATAGGAGATTCGTGTTGGTGCTTTGCATGGCTTAAATGGTGATTTTCTACAAAATTCTTTCACGCACTCTTCTTTGTTTTTATATTCTAGTTCTAGACCAAGTATTATTGGGGTGTTTTCGTCGTGTCTCCATACTACTTTGTCGTAGCCCCACCATTTTAGGAATGGGTTTGTGGTTCTTCCCATTGCCCATTCTATGGTGTTTGTTAGTAATTCGAAGGTCTCCACTAGGGCTGTTTTTCCTGAGCCGTTTGTTCCTGCGATTATTGTGAGTCTCGTTGGAAATTCGAGTGTCACGTCTCTCAATGACTTGAAGTTCTTGACCCAGAATTTCTTTAATTCCATGCACTCGTTAATGTTCTTTAAATCCACGTATTAAGTATGTGGTGTGTTATAATAAGCTTTGTGCTTTTAGTTTTATACTTATGGTTTTAATGCTTAGCGAGGCTTATGAAGCTCCTCAGTATGTTTAAGCCCAATTTACCGCTTTTTTCTGGGTGGAATTGCGTTCCGTAGGTTAGTTTGTCGTCATCGCATAGTATGCTTAGTATTGTCGTATTTCCGTACTTGGTTACGCCTATGTAGGGTTTGTTTGAGGTTGGGGTTTGTTACGGCGTAACTGTGCATGAAGTAGTAGTAACCGTCTACGGCGTCTAATTCGCAGTCGTTGTTGACCTTGACATAGTCCCAACCAATGTGTGGTATCCTTGGTCCCTCAATCCTCCTAACACGGTCACTATACCAACTTAGGCCGTTCAACCCGCCCTCATCGCTCCCACTAAACATCAGCTGGAGCCCTAGGCATATGCCAAGTATGGGTATTACACCCCTGACGCTGTTCAGTTCGTTGCTCATTGGTTTCAACATGCTCATGGCTGGGTCGAAGGAGCCGACGCCTGGTAGTATTAGGGCGTCCACGGTCCTTAGTTCGGGTGGATTATTTATGATTACGGGGTCTGCTCCGGCTCTACGTAATGCATTTATTACGCTGCCCAGGTTTCCAACGCCGTAGTCAATGACCCCGATCCTCAACATGGTCACCCCTTATGCCTATTTCTTAATTCCCTACACACATCATCCATACTTAAACCCATCACCCTAAGCAAAACAAGTAAGTGGTAAACTAGGTCCGCCGTTTCCCTAATGACCCAATCCTTATCATTAGCCATTGCCGCAACCACAACCTCAACAGCCTCCTCACCAACCTTCTTCGTAATGAGTGGGACACCACCGAGGTAGAGCGAGTATGTGTAACTACCCTGTTTTTTAGACAATATTCTATCATCAATAACATCCTCAAGAGTTCTGAGAAAATCACACTCATTGCTCAAGTTCATCACCCAAGTCTACCTAACCAAGTCCTTATGGACTCGGCATGCCTAACGAAGCCCTCCCTAAGGCCCAGGGCATAGCCCAAGTCCCCAAGCTTCATAACCTCTGCGGCGTTGATAACCTCCACGGTAGCTATTGGCTTCATGAAATCCAGGGGAGTCAACACACCACGCCACCTGGCTGAGCCATTTGTTGGTAATACATGGCTTGGCCCAGCTATGTAGTCGATTAGGGCTGATGGGGTCATTATAGATATGGCTCCGGCGTTCCTTATTCCATCAATTGGTATATCAGCACCCCATATCGACACATGCTCGGGAGCCAACTCGTTGATCACGTTAACGCAGTCCCTCGCATCATCAACTAGGGCTGATACGTATGGTAGTTCACTGAGTTTTGCCAATTCAGCCTCAACCCTAGTCAGGTAATCCTCGTCCCAGGACAGCACTACGCCTATGGCAGATGCGTGCTCGAGCTGTGCTGCCAAATCCATGGCGGCGATGGGTGGGTCAACACTAGGTCCTGCGCATATCGCTAGCTCCGTTGGTCCCTCGATACCGTCAATGCCAACGTGGTTGGAAACCAGTATTTTCGCAGCCTGAACATACACATTGCCGGGACCAACAACCTTATCGACCTTGGGCACGGTAGCCGTTCCAAAGGCCATGGCGGCTATCGCATGGGCACCGCCAACCTTGAATACCCTGGCACCAAGCCTAACAGCCACATAGGCGATCTCCGGCGCTATGGTGCCGTCTCTCGTCGGTGGTGTCGCTACTATGATCTCACGCACACCAGCCACCTTTGCAAGCACACCGGTCATTATTAGTGTTGAGAAATAGCCTTTGGGCACGTAAATACCAACCCTATCAATGGGGACCCACTTTATGCGTCTCATAAGTCCCATGAACTCATCCACCACATCCACCGGCCTTGCCCTAGCATTTAACTTCTCAACAGACTCAATGGCATAATCAATAGCCCTCGCCACACCAGGCTCCACAGAACCAACCAACCTGCCCAACTCATCTCTACTCACCTCAAGCCCCTTAAGCTCAACGCCATCGAACTCCCTGGTGAACCTAATCAGTGCGTCATCACCGTTTCTTCTAACCTCATCAATAATGGGCCTAACTCTATCAACGTAACTTCCCAGGTCCATTATCTTAGTGAACAATTTGGCAAGCTCGTTTTTGTCCACCCTCACGGGGGTTCGTAGTATTAGGGGTTAAATAACGATTACTATATATACTGAGGGAATGCTTATTTAGACTAATAATCACGTAGGAGGCGTGAGCGCTGCACCGTGGACCAGGGTATTGAGTATAGCCTTCTATGAGGAGCCTAACGTGGGCCTCGGTAAGTATAGGCTGCACTTCAACGAAAACCTATTCCTACCTAGGGAGTACTACGAGGAGGTCCTCAGGGTATTGCTGGAGCCGGACCTGGTTAGATACTACACGGAGCCACTAAACGCCTCCTTCAACAATGCCATAGCCAAGCACGTAGGTGTCGATGGTGATAACATATTCTCGACAGCCGGTGGTGATGAGGCCCTGAGGCTTTTAATACAAGTAGCCCTGCACGGCAATCGTAAATTACTCGTTGTGGAGCCGACGTACTCAATGCCGAGGGCCTTGGCCGAGTCCATGGGAATTGGGATTGCCGAGGTACTGCTAAGGCCTGATTATGAATTAGATGTGGATGCTGTAATTAAGGCTGGAGTCGATGCTGACGTCGTGTATATGTGCAATCCTAATAACCCAACGGGAAACCTGTTTAGTAGGGGCGATGTTGAGTACGTGGTGTCCAAGTTAGATTCGTTGATCATAATCGATGAAGCATACGCAGAGTTTGCCGGTGTGTCTCTCATTGATTTAGTTAGGCATTATGATAATGTGGCTGTTGTCAGGACATTCTCCAAGGCCTGGGGCCTGGCTGGGCTTAGGGTTGGTTATGTGGTCGCCTCGGAAAAGGTCATTAATGCCCTAAGGAGACTCTCGCTACCTCACAATATACCCTATCCATCAATGGTCATGGTAATGAGGGCACTGCAGCTGCGGCATTACGTGAGCGAGAGCATAGAGAGGATGATCCTTGTTCGCGAGTACATGATTAGGAAGATGGAGGAGTTGGGCGTGGCACCGCTGAGGACGGTGACCAATTTCGTGACATTCCACGCCAAGAACCCGGACTTGGTGCATAGCGAGTTGGATAGGAGGGGTTTCGTACTCAGGAACCTGGGCGGTAAGCCTCTATGCCAGGACTGCCTAAGGGCAACGGTACCACCAATGCCTGTGGCGGAGAGACTATTGGATGCGCTAAACGAGGTCGTTAGGCAGGTTAGGTAGTTAAGTGATTACCTAGTTTACCTTGCGTTTTATTCGGATAAACGGCTTGTGATTTATTAATAAGTTAATTATCAGGATGAATGATGGCAATACCGTACTGGGAAGACCTGGGCAGGATAAGATCAAGGAGACCCCTAATTCACCACCTAATGAATTACGTGGTAATGAACGATGCAGCAAACGTGACGCTGGCGGTCGGTGCCTCGCCAATAATGGCTCACGCGAAGGAGGAGGTTGAGGAGTTGGCGGCGAAGGCTGACGTGGTTTATATAAATATTGGTACGCTCGATGATGGATGGATCGAGTCGTTCATACTGGCTGGCAAGGCTGCATCTAAAAATAATGTGCCTGTGTTGCTTGACCCAGTCGGTGCGGGTGCCACGAGACTTAGGACCGAGACGACGTTGAGGATATTGAACGAGGTTGAGGTCAGCATCTTGAAGGGGAATGGTGGCGAGATGATGGCGCTGGCTGGTCGCGCAGGTATGGTTAAGGGTGTCGACTCCCTAGGTGAAGCGAATATTGATGTTGCTGAGAAGTTGGCTAGGGAGTATGGCGTCACTGCGGTTATAACGGGGCCTAGGGACTACGTATCAGATGGCAGGAGGTATGCCATAGTGAGTAATGGAACACCAATGCTCCAGTACATAACCGGTTCGGGGTGTATGGTTGGTTCAGTTATAGCCAGCTTCATGGCAGTGAATAGGGATTTCCTAGTAGCCTCGGTCGAGGGTTTGGTCACCTTTGAGATAGCTGCAGAGAAGGCAGAGAGGAAATCCTCAGGACCAGCCACACTGAAGCTTCACCTAATCGATGAATTGTACAATATGAAGCCCGAGGATTACGGCATGGCTAGGGTCGAGTTGAAGGTGTAAATGGGGATACTCGCCACGTAATACTTTTTACCCTAAAGTACCGAGCAGCCTTGAGGTTTAATGAAGGCTGTTGTTGTTTATGAGAAGGGCAAGTACGAGGTTAGGGATATACCATTACCGAAGATTAATGATGGCGACGTATTGATTAAAATAAACTACGCCGCGCTATGTTATAGAGACCTCCTACAACTCGCGGGCTACTACCCCAGAATGAAGTACCCCATCGTACTTGGCCATGAAGCGGTGGGTATTGTGGTTGAGTCAAGGGACGCGAGGTTTAAGCCGGGAGATAGGGTTGTGCCGCTACTGCATGAGCCTGATGGTACCTGTGAGTTTTGTCTACGTGGGTTAGACGCGTATTGCGTTAATGCTGGTAGTTATGGTGAGAACTTAGACGGTTTCTTTGCCGAGTATGCCAGGGTATCCGCTAATGCCCTAGTTAAGGTCCCCAATAACGTACCTGATGAATTGGCTGTATTAACACCATGCGTTCTGGCCATGATATATAAGGGATTAAAAAAAAGGCTGGACTTATGAGAGGTGAGACGGTTGTTGTTACGGGAGCTAGTGGTGGTGTTGGTATCCATGCCGTGCAGTTGGCCAAGGCAATGGGTGCACGGGTAATCGCGGTTACGAGGTCTGAGGATAAGGCGAGCTTCATTAGGCGGTTTGCTGATGATGTTGTCGTGGCATCGAAATTCAGCAATGCCGTTAAGTCCCTAATGGATGGGGTTGGAATGAGAGGTAAGATTAAGTTCCTGGAGGATTAGTTACAATATTTTAGGGCTGGGTAAGTCCTACGTTAGTACTACCCTCGGTAGTTTTTCTATTATTTTTCTCGGTACGTGCTGTTGGATTAGGTGCTTGTTGTGGTTGTAGTTGCTCTTCATTAGTATTGCGTGCATTGCTGACGTCGCCGTTTTGTG
>Ga0209739_100030_pt1 | contig 67153 bp, 76 predicted proteins | sample JossMetagenome_2_FD_184729 | JGI IMG/M metagenome (GOLD analysis project Ga0209739, IMG submission 184729) | Hot spring sediment microbial communities from Joseph's Coat, Yellowstone National Park, USA - JC3_ASED (SPAdes) (version 3) | ecosystem: Environmental > Aquatic > Thermal springs > Hot...
TAGGGCTCTGGTAAGGCCTTAAGTCATTGCAGTGCTCTTCACATTTTATAATTATATTATGTGGTAAATTATTGTGATAGCTACATTATTATTTCAAGGCTTATAAACTTGAAGGTTAAGTATTGGTATGCAGGAATTATTGAGGTTGATAAGTGAGGAGAGTAGGAAGAGGGGTATGAGCCCAGAGCTCTTCCTAGCAGACTTAATAGTGCAGAGGCTTGACCCAAAGGAGAGGGTAAGCGTATACCTGAAACTTCATGAGGCACTCCTGAGGGGGGCTGAGGAGGAGTATGCGAGGGGTGATTTGGTTCAGGCCAGCGGGAAGCTCTGGAGTTCAGTAGTCTCACTGCTCAATGCAATAGCCGAGGTTAGGGGTTGGGAGCACTATAGCCATAGGGACTATGACGTAATAGTGCAGAACCTATACGAAGAGACTGGTGATAAGGAATTGGTACTTTACTTCGGCATGGCAGAGAGACTACATGCTAATTTCTACAACAACTTCATGAGCAAGGAGGTCTTCGAACTCCATAGGGATTACGTGCTCAAGTTGATTAACAAATTGAAAGAATTCATCAAGCAATAGTTATTAGACGTTTAACAAAAATTAAGTAACTCCTTGCCAACACTATATCGATGTGGTGAACTAATCCTTTGAGTACTTGAAGAAACTTAGGGACTTCTTCTACGGCATGCTGGAGCTTAAGGATAAATCAGGGGGAAGGGTTTTATTTGGCCTAGGCCATACCCGGTTGATAGCTTAGCCATTAGTACTGTTAAGGTTGTGTTCCTGGCAATGCTTAAGGATGGTGTAATTATAAATGTAACAAATGTTGAGTAAGCACAGATTGCCAAGGAGACTGATGCTGTTAGTGTTATGGTGTCTGATAAGTTGCTGTATGAAGACGTGAAAAAGCTCAGTACCATACGGCAGCAATGACCTCAAGATCATTGATACTCAAGGTCTACTGAAGAGGACTTGTTATTGAAATTAATAGTGAGGATATGGTGAGGGAGGTATTAAGGATAGTGATACTGTTAAGTTAGTATCACCTGTGGGTGAGTTAATCGTCAAGGTTGCTAAATCAAGTAGGGTTCCTCCAGGAGTATTATTCATAACATTCCACTACCCAGAGTTGCAGGCTAATGTTTTAACACCATACATATTGAACCCAATAACCAAGACAGCCCCTTTATAAATAAGCCTAAATGTTATGCACATTTGCCAAAGGAATAGGAGGTTAGGATCTGTCTCTGTGTTTTAGCTACTCTTAGTTAGTCAATAAGTGATGCTGATGTTTGAGGTAGACAAAGCCTTTGCTGTGGTTAGTATGCTTGCCCATCGCAAGGAGTTGGGGAATACCTTACGGGAACAATGAACATATTCGGCAGAGCAATAGCCTTAGGACACCTACTTAGCGCCAGTGGTGCCAGGATAGTGGCAACATTGATATCAGCCCTAATGCACACGGGAGGTAGAAGGAGCGCGGCTGCATTATGCCATGAGACGGTGAGGCAACAGCAGTTGCCATAGAAATGCAGTGAATTTTAGAAATAACGCATTCCGTGAAATTACGTGACGCATGACCATTTAACCATTACTCAGTTATGTATTACATTTATTCGTAATAAGTATTACGTAATTACTTATCACAAATGTGAGAATAATTTCTTTAAGAAGCAGAGTGACATGGCATGCAATGAGGGGTGAAGTATCAAGGAGGGCTTGGGTTATAATAGGCTTAACATACGCTGCAATACTAATCGCTACGGGGCTTGCCTGGCTTTGGTTCTATGACCTTATTCAGTTAACGCACAACATTGCCCTAACTGGTAAGGCCCTTTCAGCCCTAGCCGATGTGGCCCATATCCATGGTGCCGTCACGTTATCCATACTTGGCATTCTAGCCTACCTATTCGGGCTCAGGCATGGCCTCGACGCAGACCACCTAGCGGCCATAGACAATTCAACCAGGAAATTGGTTCAGGAGAGGAAGAGGTCTCTGTTCACGGGGACCTTCTTCAGTCTCGGGCACTCCACGGTGGTTGTATTGATGGCTATAGCATTGATGGTTGCCACTAGGTACATAGTGAAGAACCTAGCCTTATTTGAGAACTACGGCTCAATAATCGGTACGCTAGTCAGTGGTGGTTTCCTATACATAATAGGGTTCCTAAACTTCCTAGTGCTGCTGGAGATTTACGACATATATAGGGAATTCAGGAAGGGAAGGCTTGATGAGGCTAGGCTTGAGGATGCGTTGATGAGAGGGGGTTCATGAATAAGTTCTTCAGGGGTTTGTTTAAAATAGTCGACAGGGATTACTACATGTACCCAATAGGCTTCCTGTTCGGCCTTGGTTTCGACACCGCGACCGAGGTTGCCACATTGGCGATATCCGCAGCGGTGGCGGGGGTCTTCGTAAACATCCCACTCTGGTACCTACTGGTGTTTCCCATGCTCTTCACCGTCGGGATGGTACTCACGGACACCACGGACGGCTTCTTCATGAACTACGCCTACAACTGGGCGTTCAGGGACAGTCTCAGGAAGCTTTGGTACAACCTAACAATGACCCTGATATTGATAATGGTGACTTGGGTAGTGGGGACCCTTGAATTACTAGGATTGGTGCAATCGGAGTTTAACCTAACCGGGCCATTCTGGGATTGGATAGCCGCGGTAAATGGCGAAACTTACTGGTCATTTATAGGGGTCATCATTGTATTCGTATTCGCAGCGACATGGGCAGTCTCATATGCAATATATAGGTTAAGAATTTATAAGTACATAAGATCTTCATGACCCATAATCATTAATCTAAATTACTAGGTTTAAAATTACTTAATTATTACTTATACGGTTATACATAGTTATTTAGGTAAACCCTGCATAGCAATGATTAAATAGTTTTAAGGAGTCATTTCTCCGCGATTGCCTTCACAATCTGTTCTAGCTTACTCAATAGCTCTCCCCTGTAATTAATGATTGAGCCTATGTAACCCTCTAGTGATGGGTCTATGGGTAGCTCGATAATGCTTAAGCCATACCTCTTACCCAACTCGTAGGCTGTGTTTGCATCTCCAAAGGGCCTTATGATACTTGCGTCGTGTTGCAGATAGGACATGTTTACTATGAGGTACCTGGGCTGTTGCTTAGCGTCAATTAAGTACCTTATCAAGTCCTCAACAACGTATAGTGATTGTTTTGATGGTGTCGTGACTATGATAGGCATGAAGTTTGTTACTCTACCTAGGACTATTAACCCATCACTCATGCCTGGTGGCATATCTATAATTACGAACCTCGAATCACCGTAGTTTGTGAATGCCAGTAAAGCCTCCATGACACTACCCTCACGCTCCCCAGGCAATACCACGTACCTGGATCCAATGATACCCCTTATGCTTATAATACCTAGGTTCTCAAGGACCTTTATTGGTTCAATCCCCTCCTTACTAACCTCATGAACCCTGCCCTGAACCCCCATGGCCCTGGGTATTGATGTACCGTGTATGTCGAGGTCTATGAGCGTTGTCCTGCCGTACCTCGACATTATCAATGCCATTAACGAGGCTATCGTCGACTTGCCCACACCACCCTTACCACTGGTTATTGCAATCACAGTCCTGCCGGTTAACCTATCCCTCGCCAACTCCCTCAGTGGTTCTAGGTTCATTTCGTAACCACCTCAGTAACCCTTATCTGGGACTCCAGCATTTCAATGTCGTGGGATCCACACCTGGGGCATTTAAGGAGTGTTGGTGCTAAATCGGGCATTAGGTGGAGTGGGTATCCTCACCGTACTCGCCCATTAATTCCCTTAATTGTTTATTCACATCATCCTCGGAGAACACGTAGCCACAAGCCCTACACCTAAACCTAGGACTAACCTGCCTAACCTCCAACTCGGCATTTGCAAGTCTCGACTCTTGCTTGAGCATGTTGAAGGCATCTCTAAGTACCTCGAGGTCTATCATCGCTATGGTTGGTACCTCAACCACAACCTTAATTACCGAGTTGACGTTATTATCCCTGGCCCACTTATCCACGCTATCTACTATGGCTGCCGCAAGCGACCACTCATGCACGGCCACCAAGCAGTGGAGCCCTATTTAAGCAATGTACTTATTCCCGTGAAAAATACTCATTAAACCCTAGTGCTGATTTAACAGCGATGAAGAAAGTACTTGAGAAGCTACTTAATGGTGGTAGGGTTGTGCCACCAACCATGAGGTATAAGGCCATTGGTTTCCCTGAGTATAGGAGAATACACAGCGATAGTATTAGGGACTTAGCGGGCTTTTGGGCGAGGGAGGCTAAGCAACTAATTTGGGAGAAGCCCCTGGGACAAGGTACTTGTTGGCCAGGGACCTGAGTCAAGGTGGTTTGTTGGTGGTAAACTAAGTGCATATAGGAACATCATTGAGAGGCATAGGGGTACATGGGTTTGGGATAAGGTTGCGGTTATTTGGGAGGGTGAGGAGGAGGTTGCTAGGGTGTTGACCTACGGCGAGCTCCATGATCTGGTTATCTCAATGTCGAAGGTATTGCGTGGATTAGGGGTGAGAGATCATGATTGGGTCATGTTCTACGCACCACCAATGCCCGAGGTAATAGCCGCGGCCCTAGCCTCAGTAAGACTTGGTGCACCCTTCGAGTTCGTCTTCACGGGGTTCGGCGCATTTGAGCTTAGGGAGCGATTAATTAATAGGAGGCCCAGGGTATTGATTACCGTTGATGCCTTCCCAAGGAAGGGTAAGCCTGTGATGGTTAAGGATACGGTTGATAAGGCATTGGGTGATTCAGGTTTGGATGTAAAGGTCGTTGTGATGCCAAGACTTGGTGTTGACACTAAGATTATGAGGGGGCGTGATTATTACCTAGACGAGGTTCCAACGACGGATCCTGGTGAAACCTATGTTCATGACGCTAACGATCCATTATTCGGGATACATGCTGGTTATGATAACGGGAGTAAACCATTGACCCACGGCGCTGGTGGTTACCTAACACAGACATACTCAACAACCAGGTGGATGGGGCTCAGGCCACGTGATACCTACCTATGCACAGTAATGCCCGGTTGGATAACGGGTATAACCTACGTCCTATTTGGTCCGTTCATGGTTGGGTCAACCATGGTGATTTACGAGGGTGGGCCTGACTACCCACATTGGGATAGGTGGTGGTCGATACTTGAGAGGTATGCCGTAACCGTGTTCTTAACGACAGGTGGTGCCTTAAGGATACTCTCTAGGCAGGACGCTGGGTTATTGAGGGCACATAACCTTGACATGCTGAGACTCGTGTTAACCACGGCTGAGCCTCTCGAGGTTAGTGTTTGGCGTTGGGCTTATGAGTACGTGGGCACGGGTACTGTACCCACGATAGACTCTATACCGAGTAAGTTAAGTGGTAGGGTTCCGATAATACACATGTTCATACAATCCGAGTTTGGCACATTCGTAACAGGTAGCCTACCTAATTACACCTTCGTCCCACTAGTTCCGGGTTCAGTAGGGCCACCGATGCCCGGCTTCGATTTTGATGTGGTTGATGGGCTAGGTAACAGCGTGAGGAGTACGGTTGGGTACTTAGTGACTAGGTCTCCATGGCCTGCAATGCCCATTGAGTACCCAATCGAATTCGTTAGGAGGTGGGTTAATGGGGTTTACTACGTTGGTGATTACGCACTCATGGATTACGACATGAACATCTACGCAGTGGGTAGGTCTGACGCTGTAATGAAGATAAATGGTTATAGGGTTAGCCCAGGTGATTTGGAGTCCGCGCTTAGGGAGGTCCCAGGCGTGCGGAAGGTCGTGGTTGCAGGCTCATTGGATGAGCAGAAGTTCGAGGTGCCGTTTGTCCTAATTGAGGGTGATGTTGATGAGACGACGGTTAGGAGGGTCATTAGGACTGAGGTGGGTCCCATAGCTGATCCAGGCAGGGTTGTAATAACGAGGGAGTTGCCAGACATACCAGTTGATGAGTTGAGGATGAGGCTTAAGCAGCATCTCTGGGGTATTGTTGAGGACCCAGTTATTAAGGGACTTATTGGGTCTTGAGTGGTATATTAATTACCCTCATGAACTTAATGCCCTTCTTAATTGCCGAGAGCCTACTCACGAGCCCCTGAACCTTACCGTACTCACCCATGGCATGTATGACCTCCACGCAATCCCTGTCACTAACGTGGACGTGCGTTGTGACCCTAATTAAATCCTTGAACTCGTGCTGTAGATCCGTCACGTTCTTCTCCACATCACCAAGCTCATGGTCATACATCAACATCACAAGCGAGAGTACGTAACCCCCAGTTGCCTCCTCCATAATGCCTGCCAGGGCGTTGGCAAGTAATGAGTTTATGAACCTAGACCTATTGATCTCGCCCTGCTTAACCATTAAACCGTCGATTGTCCTTAATAACTCCTCATCCAAAGCCAGCGACACCCTTCTAGCCCTACCCATAGATTATTGGGTCATCTTAGGAATATAAATGTTTAATTACAGCGGTATTACAGTAATATCACTTGTGTGTATGGTTGCACTATATCCCTGAACTTCACGAAAAACCCCCTATCCGTGAAGTGTATCGGTATTGAGATGGTGGGTCTAAGGAGCATTACGGCATCGGCAGCCTCCTCAGGCGTCATCACCGTACCGCCACCTATCGGTATGAAGAGTATGTTTATCGCCTTCTTCCTCAGCCCACTTATCTCCTCTACTAAGTCTGTATCACCCATGTGATAGATTATCCTGCCGTTTTATATTTACCACATAACCAACACCGAAACCCTTAGGGTGAGGTATTGAGCCATTCATGACCTTAGTAATGTTGTAGGCATCAACGACCTCAACCTTAACGCTGGGCATTGGCTCCACAACATCGCCTGGTTTCACAACCATACCGTGGAATGGAGAAACCACGCGCTTACCGCTAAGTAGGTTAGGGTTTGGTATGTGGTTTTCATGTCCATGGGTGTAGAGTAGTACGTCACAATTAAGATCCGTCACTGTATCAATACAGAGGCTTTGTCCATTGTAGGTAATTTTAACCCCTGCCAAGTCCCTACGCTCAATCGTGATACCACTATATACTAGCTTCATAACAGCACCTCAGCAGATTCTCGGCACTAAGTCACCTCTTGGCGGCTCGAGTATTCTAAAGCCACCTGTCACGGTCCTCATAATGACGTATCCGCTGTACTTCTCACTCCTCCTGACCTCACCAATGACTTTAGCATTGCTGAAGCCTAGTGAGTGCATGTACGTTATTACCTCATCAGCTAAGGATGGGTCGACGGATAAAACCGCCACGCCCTCGCTTGCCAAATACAGTGGGTCTATACCTAGCATGCCCGCAAACGATGCGACCTCGGGACGTAGAGGTATTGATGACTCGTCAATCACGATCACGGTGCTGCTCACCTTGGCCCAATCATTAAGTACCATCGATAGGCCACCCCTGGTTGGGTCCCTGGCCGCGTGTATGAGCAATACCGGCAAGCCTCGCACCATCACTATTCTACATACTTGGGAAGCTAGGCTTCAGGAGGCGCTGGATCATGATGGTGAATACAGACCCAGTCCTCGTGCCTCTCAGGGCAGGTGAGGTTGAGGATGTCTTGAGGAACATAGCCTACATACACGCAGTCCACCAATTCATAACAGCCAAGAGGCTCAAGAGGAGGTTTAGGCTGAGGTGGGGTGAGGTTGCAGCAACAACAACACACGCAATACTCATGAGGAGCGGCTACAACGCAGACAAAAACCTAATACAAAGACACCTAAAGCCAGAAGCAATAGAAAAACTACCAAAAGTAACACTAACATAAGGACCAACAAGAAAACACAACAACCACAAGAAAAACCAAGCCCAAATCCCTCGCACTGTCAGGGATGAACTACTTATCATTCAATTTCCTCAACCATGAATATCAACATGAACCACTATGCGTACCGCCAGCGCTATCCACCAACGGGCGCCTCATAATTAATTCCTAATTAACCTCCAATACGAGCGGTTGTATTGACCAGGCGTGACAATACTAATAAACGTTAAGATAATACCTCTCGGTATGAGGAGGATAACAAAATTCAGCGACAGGTACTACATCATCCTGTCAGCGGAGTTAAAACGAATTCTGGAAGTACCTCCACGAGAGTGGGATAACAATTAACGTCTTACTCGAGGTTAATGAGAAGGGAGTAGACGACAGACACTACTAAACCAACCTCCTAGTAATTACCCAAGCCCAAACCCTATTAATACTTTTGAACTACCTATAACAGGCCGTGGAGTAACCCAGGTATGCCACGCCCTAACCTAAACCCAAAGTCAGGAAAATCAAACTGGAGAAGGTAAACGGCTACATGGTTAGTGAATTATGTGGAGGCCATTATATAATCTTCGATGATTCATACAACCACCAGTAGCTTTTCAAAGTTAAACCAACAATATAAATACTAAGTATAATAATGGAATTCCTTGATAAAAAGAGTGATTTTAAATCTAATGGATTTATGCATTTACCAATTCCACAGATCCGCTAAAGACGCCGGATACTGACCGTTTGCTACTGCCTTAGGTTTCTCTATCTTAACTATGTTGACCATCGTATCGAAATACGATGCTTGGTAGCTGATCGGATCCACTAACGGCGCGCCGACGTTGTACTTGTCCGGCAACATCAGAGGATTTACGTTGAGGCCTCTCCTACGCCTCGGGTCGGCCTTTATCGTCACGCCGTCTATCACAGCATCCGTGGCCCCCCATCCCCAGTGCATGTAGTCCAGTACCACGCTCACCGCCCCAGGACGTATGGCCGGCGTTATCAGCACAGGCCCCTCGATATACATCTTCCCGAGTGGCCCCAAGTCGAGCTCGCCCGAGTTGAATGATGGACTTTCCAATCTAACGAAGTCGCCGTTCTTAAGACCGAGCCTCTTGGCGTCCTCCGGGTTCATGAGCACGTGCGGATACGGCAGAATCGACAACTGGGACCAGTACTCCACTATGGTGCGCTTGGCGATGAATACCGGCTTAAAGGTATGTAGATAGAACTTGTAGCCCGTCTGATCGATAGGCGTGCCGTCCGAGTATGTCGGCGGGTAGTACTTCGGAATTCCGGAGTAGTATTGGCCGGTCACGCTGTCCTTGGTCATGGCGAGGGCCTCGCTGAATATATTAAACAGACCTGGGAATCTATTTACCTTTATGTATTCTCCCTCATATAAATTGCTTGGCGGCGCTGCGCGTCCGCCCCTGTTGAGCACGTACACTACCTTGGGCCACCAGGGACCCACGGCCTCCTGCCACTTCTGTGGGTCGAACACGCTCGGCGGCAGATGCCTGCGCGCTTCAAGGAACAGCTCCATCTCCTCGTCGTCCGCATCGGGCACCTCATCGCCGGGCGCGCTCCCGGCGGCCACGTTGGCCACCTCCTTGAGGTGGAAGTGCTCCGGCCTCGTGAAGGGAACACCGGGGCCGAATCCATCAGGCCCGAACCCGGGCAGGTTCATCTTCTCCGCAATGGCCAACAGCACGGCCTCCATGCTTATCGGCATCTGCTCGCCGTAGACCGTGACCGTCTCGGTCATGGGAGGGGCGGCCGGCTGTCTCACGACGGCGAACTTGCTTACCGAGCTCATGCCCTGAGGTGATGGAGACTCCACCATCCACTGCTCTAGGTATGCCACATCAGGGAAGATGTAGTCTGCGTATACGGACGTGTCCCCTATGTTCGTGTCTATTGCTATTATGAGCGGGATCGTATCGAGGTCGAGGAGCGCTTTTATTTGCTCCTGGTTCGCAGGTATTAGGTTGGCCGCATTGTTAGCGTACAAGATGGCGATCTTGATGGGATAGGGATATTTGGCTTTGGCTGAGGGCAGAATGTCCTGGTAACCGCCTACACCCGCAGGGCTTATCCAACCGAACGGGTACCACGAACGCTTAGCCGGGTAGCCTTGCTCCTTGTACAGGGTCGTCATCTCATATAGGTAGCCGGCCCTCATGATGCTGACCCCAAAGGGCGTCAGCCCATTCGGGACCTTCATGACGTCGAACGCGCGGCCAGATGCCGTCGGCCAGCCCGCGGCTCCTACGGTCAGCCCGCCCTTGAAGTCGGGGTTGCCTATCAACACGTTGAGGAGCTGTATGGCCATGCCTACGTAGGTTCCGTTGTAGTGGGCTATCGGTCCTCTGTAGATGTCCACGGCAGCCTTATGGCCGTGGCTCGTGAATTCTCTCGCCACGTCCTCCACATCGGAGGGGTTCACACCGGCCAGCTGGCACCACTCATCGAAGCTCTTGGAAGATGCCTCCTCCCAAAGTAGCTGGAAGGCGGACTTGACCCTGATCCCGTTTATGGTTGTGTCCACGAACAAATCGCCTACAACGGGGTTCTTGTCGTCGTAGGGGTTGAACGCCACAGGTTGTCCGTTGACCATGGCCACGAAGTAGTCATATGGGTTGGCCCCGCTCGGCACTTGAAGCCCCAGATCCGCGGCGCGCACGAATCTGCTGGCCCTCCCGTCGGGCTCTATCTTCACGAGCCACGTAGCGTTGGTCCAGTGCAAGTAGCCGTTCTGCTGGGCCGCGGCATTGTTGGCCGCGCTGAGAAACGTTGCGTCGTAGCGCTTGTTCTCAATTATCCACCTTATCATCGCCATCGCGAGGGGCAGATCCCCTCCAGGCTTCACCGGGATCCACTTCCAGGCCTTCGCGGCAGTCGTGCTGTACCTCGGATCGATCACCGCCAGCTTTAGGCGCCCGCTGACCAGGCCGTCGGTTATCATCTCCGTGACGTTGACAGGACCGTAGCTCGCCTCTAACGGGCTGGTGCCCCAGGCTATGACGAACTCGGCGTTGGCGTAGTCGGGCTTAGCGGTGGGTGGCCCTGGGAGCCATCCGTGGACGGGCTGCCCGGGGCCGATGCCGGTCTTGTCCCACCCGACATATTGGGCTGTAACCAGCTTGACGGACACGTGGTGCCCTATCTCGCAGACCGACAAGTGATCCAGGACGTTGACGGAGCCCAGGGAGTACTTGGTGAACCTAATTGCGAGGTCGTACCTACTGCCCTCGATGCGGCTGGCGAAGAATACGAACTGGTTGTTCTTGGGGCCCAGGTCCGGATGGTCGGGATCGATGAGGACGTCGAGGTGATCCTTGTACTTGGCCTTGAACTCGTCCACGGTCATTTGCCCCATCATTATCTTCTGCACGTCCACCGCCATCGAGGCTGCGAGCTGGGGGTCCCTCAGCTTTATCACGTCCTTAAGCCCTTCGACGTATCTGTTCTCCTCGCCCGGCACATGCTTGAATAGATAACCGCCGTTCACAATCTCCTCTATTGCCTGCTCGAACGGGATGGTGATCCACTTATTGGAGCCCCTGGGACCTGTGCGCTTCAGAACCTTCACCACCCTATAGGGGTCGGCGTAGTCCTGAATGCCGGCCTGGCCCTTGGGGCAGAGTTTGCCGTCTATAATCGCCGCCTGCTTAGGGGACGTATCGTACGGGAGCCAAGGCAACATGTTCGTCGGTATGTAGGGATTCCCATCGATCTTGACTGGGTAACCGTTCCCGTTCTTATCATATTGTATCTTCACCTTTATACCGCAGTTGTTGTGGCACATGAAGCAGGCGGAGTAGATTATGTTCTCCGGGTGCGCGAGCTGGTATACATTATAGTCGTTGTAGAAGATATGGGATCCACTGATAGGGCCGTTGGAACCGGATCCGCCAGTCGAGCCGTTGGTCGGGACCGGAGGGGATTCCGCCGCGGAGAGCAGTGCTGAGAACGCCGCCGTGCCGCCGAGCAGTGCGGCCGTCTTCAGGAATCTCCTCTTCCCCTCGTCAATCGCCCTTTCCTTCTTGGTGGTCTCGTTCCCGCTCATGGTCTCACCCCACAAGCGGCACCCCCTCCTCCATCTCGGCCTCGGTGAGACCTATGTAATAAACCTTCGGCTCAGTGCCGAGCTCTTCCTTAAGCCTGGATGCGCCCTGCTCGCGAATCAGCTTCGAGACGAGACTGTCCGGGTCGTTGAGATCGCCGAAGTAGGTCGCCCTACCAATGCAGGTCGTGACGCACGCAGGCAACATTCCGGACTCGAGCCTGTGGATGCAGAAGTGGCACTTGCGCGTGTTGAATTTCGGCGACTTCCTGCTGTTCACTGGGCGACCCCATTCGTCAACACCGTACTCAAACGACGTCCAAATATCGTAGTACTCAATCTTTGGCGTTCCCTCCGTGTAGTAGAGGCCCCAGTCGAAGGTCCTGGCCTGGTAGGGGCAGGCGCTGATGCAGTATCTGCAGCCCATGCATACATCGTAATCGATCGCTATTATGCCATCGGGTCTCTTGAATGTGGCACCCACGGGGCAGACTTTGATGCATGGTGGGTTCTCGCATTGCATGCAGGGCCTCGGAAGGAATGTCACCGACATGTCCGGGCGCACTCGCAGCACAACTGGCCTGTACACGACTCCGGGGGGCTCCTTATTCTCGACTTTGCACGCCACGGTGCATGCAGAGCAACCCACGCATTTACGCGTGTCGATGACCATCCCCCACTTACGCTGGTTCGCGGGCTTGGCGAGGGCGCGCTTCAGATCCTCCATCATCCTATAAATTGGGCTCTGCTCGTACCCGGGCGGAACCTGTATCGTCGGCTGGCCCGGCAGCCACGTGTACGGCTGCGACCAGCTCTCGTCATCAGGATCCGTCTTCGCGACGGCCACCTGCGCGGCCTGCGTGACTAGTGGGGAAACCGCGACAACCCCCTCGCCGGCGGCCTTCACCAGTTTATTCTCCTCCACGAGGTTGGGCCTCTCGGCTCCCTCCCTGCGAGCCAGGTCTTCGATTATTTTAGCGCTGATCGTCGCCAGTCTCTCGCGTTCTCTGGCTATGATGGCCATTGCCGCTTGCCTGTTGTACGCCAGTACAGACGACACAGCCCTTGTCAGGGCGCTCCAGTTGATGGAAACAGCCGCTAAGAATCCGGTTGCCGCCAAGCTGGCGGACCTCAGGAACCTCCTCCTCTCCATTAGCTTAGGCTTGCTCGCACTGCCGCTGGTGGGGCTAGACGTGGGATTCGCTGCCTGTGGCACGAGCGGCAGGAGGCGATAGCCGAGATACAGCAACCCAATGCCGAGCGCCGCCATGAACATGACCACCTCCCATTCGTGGATGCTCGGGAAGTACGTGTAAATGAGCTTGGGATCTACGTAGGCGTACTGCAGGCCCGGAATCTCAGGCACAGCGAAGGCCGGGATGACCTCAACAAGGCGGACCGCGAAGAAGAAGACGCCTGCGAATGCGCTGCCGATGCCGACGATTATGGGCCTATTTCTGAACCGGTTGCTGAGGAGGATCCCGGGGACGATGAACCCCAGCAGGACCTCGAAGATCCAGAAGACGTACCAGTACTGCCCGAACAGGACCTCGTTCGTAATGGTTATGCTGACGGGGTCCCCGGTTCCGTACCAGACGGGAATTACGAGGTCGAAGGCTATGAGCACGGCGTTCCCGATGAGGAGCCAGTAGACGATCCTCCCCAGATACGCGATCATCTCCTTGAACTCATCATCCTTCCTCGGCCATAGAACCACTAGGATTGCCGTAAGGAGTGCCGCCCCGGAGAACAGCGCTCCGGCTATAAACATTATCGGAAGTAGCGTAGTCCACCAGGGATGGGAGAAGTATATGGTGGCCAGTATAGATCCGACTCCGCCGTGGAACGCTAGTGCGAGGACTAGGCCAAACGCCCCCAAATATAGGAAGGATTTGCGAATCGACTCCGCGCTCCTCTTCAGTCTCTCCGGAGAGCTGGCTCTCGGGCGTAACAATTTGGATATCAAATTCTTTATACGGGCGCTTCCGCCGAGCGAGTCGAGGCGGCCCTCTATCACGTCGAGGCGGAACAATAGCAGGAGCTCCACGAGGAGGAGCACGAAGTATATAACGTACAACCACACCACGTCGACCAACACCGAGTGGAACTGGGGCCTATAGAGCGTCTCGATCGCGCGTTCGGGGTGTCCGAGATCGAGCGCTATCGTGCCAATGGCTATGATCAACAGCACGAGGGCTGTGTAAAGGGACAGCTTAACCGTGGGCTCCAGCTTTTTCACGCTAAGTACGTTCACGACCACGGAGAGCAAGAAAGCGCCGGCGGAGGCACCTATGAAATACATGTACGTCGGGACATACAGCCCCCACACCACGTAACTCGTCAGGTTACTCAAATCCACTGGTGAGGTCAACTGCTCATACACCGCTATGGCGCCTACGACGAATGCAACAGCCCATATTGCGAACAACCCAACCCTCAGAGCACTGCGACTTGTGAGTTTTATCTCTATCCTGGGTGCCATATTATTTTGGAGTATTTACTGAATTTATAAGGGGAATTCTCACGCTCTTGAAATGAACCATTTTTCAAAATCATCACTAAAATACCTTCAGCCCTCATGCAATCGAAGTTGCACTGCAGCCTATATATTAGCCCATCGTTACGGTTCAGATATTTGGTGTAGTGGCCATTATTTAACGGGCAGTTACGTAGCCCCCTGGCGCACACCACCGTCAGTACCCCCGAGTCGCTGATGACGATTTTAGTGTCATCATTCAACGTTACTGTTGGGAGTGCATGGATCATTAAATAGGCAACGAGGGGCTCTAACGGCGTACCCTTAAACCGCCTGACAAGTGAGCTTACATCCTCATTATTATCCATTAGGTAATACAACAAATCCTTAATGTCCACGATCCTTAAACCATCTAGATTGGATATATTGATCCTTTTACGAAACTCCTCAATCATTTCGATTATTATATCCTCGTTGAAACCAAGATATCTGCTTAACAGGTAAATGGCGTCCTTATTATCATGTAGGGCAAGTAGTAGTAAGCCCTTAAGTGTCAACTCGATGAGACCGTAATCCTCCCTGACATACCCAAGATCTAAAGCCTTCCTTACGTAACGATAGGCTGTAGCCAATGTTAACCTTGATTCCTTATAAACCTCATAGGGTGTTGATGGACCCCTTCTGACGAGGACATTAAGGATCTCTAGGATCTTATCTAAATCAAAACTCTTCATAAATGATCACCATGATGCCCCCTAATTTTCCTCAACAATTCCTCAATATTGACTTTATCCAGATCCCCATGCCTATTAGCATTATTATCCAAGTTATCTAAGTTCATGAGATCATTCAATAAGTTCCTTTCATGAAGTACCTCAATAAGTATACTCGGCTTCATTGTAAGCAATGCCGCAAGCGAAATGTACTTTAATAAATAATATCTTCTCTTCTCAACGTTTGATAAATCATTTGATTTTTCCATATAAGCAATAATTTATTACATGATATATTTAAATTTTATTCTTACACAACACCTGTGTTCTCATTATAGCTATATATCTATATATTTCCTAATTAGGCCTAGGGTCTCATGCACCATCCTTTGTGCACACCTTTCGCCCTCCTCTGATAGGCCTATGTATGGTTCATCATACGGTGGTTCACATTCCACCAACCAGACCTCCCTGGCCGTTGTTCCGAGAACCCTTATCCCATTTAATACATCTGTTATGCATATCCTACCATCTAGTGAGGGTCTAAGTAGGTCATTAGCCTCCATTGGGTTGCTCGGTGGGTTTAGGTCCGGTTTTAGTATCTCGATTGTACCTTTCGGCCTTGATCTGCGTTTAGCGCCAACAAGTATTAATACGTCGGGTTTCTCCCTATTTATTAGGTCAACCGCCGATAATGTGTCCATGCTCACGTTAATGAGTTTAATCCTGTCATCATTAATGGCGCTGCTAAGCAGCTCACCAACCCTCAATCCAACCGCCATATCACCCATGGGTAAGTAACCAGCATAGGCAATTACAATCCTCATATGGCCATCGCCACCAGATCCTTAAACTTAACTAATCTATACCTATCAAGTTGAGCATCATACAGTAACCATATGGTCTGCGCTCTTCACGGCGAAGTACCTGAGGTCCTCGTCATAGAAGACGTTAATCATGGCTGAGCCAAAGGCGCTGAATAACTCACCAACGGCCTCCACATAACATACGTCCTTAGACTTACCACTAGATACGCAGCTGCTGTACTCGCTGCTTGCCTTCTTCAGTGCATTTACCACGGTTTCCACATCAACCTCGGCACGTGATGCACCATCATCAAGTACTATCTTCGGCATATCCCTACCCCTTATATTTTCTTTTAAGGTGAACTTATCAAGAAGCTGAGAATTCGCCTTATAAGCTGGTGGGTTTATTAATGAAATCGCATGTCCACGATAAAGATTTGGCTAGACCCAATAACAAGAATAGAGGGTCACTTGGCAGCATACATAGAAATAGACACGACAACAACACCCCTCACGTAACCACCGCCTACACATCAGCTATGATGTTTAGGGATTCGAGGTCTTCTTAAGGGGTAGGCCACCTGAGGATGCCATAGCCATAACAAGCAGGTCCTGCGGTGTCTGCGGCGGCGCTCATGCTAATGCATCAGTAGTCGCCAATGATGTAGCGTCAGGCTATACACCAACCCCGTTGGGTGTTGCCCTCAGGAACATGGCCTACTCAATGACTGATTACATATACGACCACTCGATAATCCTTAACATGCTCGGCGGCCCAGACTATAGCGAGTTAATCGTAAGCAAACTAACCCCAAGCGTTTGGCAGGAGGCCCAGACAACGCCCACGCAGTACAGCGGTATACATGGCTACAAGACCATAGCTGACATAATGAAAGACCTAAACCCAATAACGGGCAGGATCTGGCGGCTCACGGTTGAGTATCAGAGGATAGCTAGGGAAGCTGATGTGCTACTATATGGTAGGCACTCACACCCATCAACCCTCGTGCCCGGCGGCATTAGTGTCGACTTATCACTGGCTGGTTCAATATTCGAACAGTACTACACGAGGTTAACTTCATTAACTGCGTGGGTGAAGTTCGTGTGGGCCATTTGGCAGGACCTGCATGATTTCTACGTAAGCCTTGGTTACGAACTAAACGGCAAAACCCACGACCCACCATCAGAGTTCACAAGTGGTTGGGCTGATGACCCGGAGACTTACGGTAGCTTTGCCTCTATGAGCAGTCCGAGCCAGTGGAAGACACTGTGGGAGCACCTTGACGAGATTTACCAGGCGAGACTCGAGAAGCCCGGCTATGCCCAGGGCAGTAATTTAATTACTTAATTACTAAGAGCGTTGTCGAGATAAACCAGGGGTGGCTCGAATTCGTGGATACTAGCTTCTACCACGATTGGTACAAGGATAATGTCAAACCACCCTGGGCTACTGGATTACGGAGGACCCGTTAGGCAACCCAATAGCCTTTGGCAACATGGACCTGGTACCCTACCACCCATGGAACAAGACGACAATGCCCAAGCCACAGGCCATAAACTTTACCGAGAAGTATAGCTGGGATGCTGAGCCAAGGCTTATGCTTAAGGATGGCACAATAGCGCCAATAGAGACTAACCCAATAAGCCAGCTCTGGATAGATACGCTGCATGCAGCAAAGGTTGAGTTGCAACCATATGGTGAGATTTGGTCAAGCAATGGATCGCAACTATCATTTAAATTACTACCGGCTCAACCCTCCTCTGGGGCACTCGAGATATGCCCAACCCCGGGCGGTTGCCCAGACCTGTATGGTGAGTTAACCATAACGTGGAACTTGCCTAAGTACTCAACAACCATTGAGAGGGTTCTGGCCAGGGCGGTCCACCTGGCTTTGGTAACCAGCATAGCATGGGCTAACCTTGAGTACGCCCTAGCCCAGTGGGCCGCTGGACACACTAGGGCATCAAGTCCGTGGGCTCACGGTAGTTACCCAAGCTTCAGCTACTCAATTGGTTGGTGGCATGTGCCTAGGGCACAAACCAGCACTGGCTTGTTCAGTCCAATGATAAGATACTTAATTACCAGTACCAGGCGCCAACCACGAAGAACGTGAGCCCGAGGAACAATAGGTGCACGGGCATTTACTCAAGCCAGTGCACGGGGCCCTTCGAACTGTCAGCCCTGAACTCCTGGGTGACTGAGGAGGTGTCGCCTGACCAGTGGACTGGTCTTGACATAGTTAGGGCTATTAGGAGCTTTGACCCATGCCTAGCTTGCGCTGTGCACGCTGAGGTTAAGGGTGAGGGTGGTAGGATTTATAAGACGATTGAGAAGGTGATCTACAACGCATGCTCCCTGTGAAGGTAATAGGCCTTGGGAACCCAATATACGGCGATGATGGTATTGGGTCTTGCCTGGCACGCTTCCTCTCTCAAAATAATGACCTCGTAATTGACGGTAACGCTCATGGGATAGCCATACTAGGTAACCTAATGGATGCCCAGAACCTAGTGTTTATTGATATAGACACCGATCTTAAGCCCGGCGAGGTTGCGTTGGAGAGGATTGAGGGTGAGTTGAGGGTTGAGGATACGGCAATGCTCGATGCGCATAGGGCCTCGCCTAGTTTGTTGATTGGTTATCTAAGGGCCATGAGGGCCCTCAATGGTGATGCTTACGTCATAAGCATAGGCCCTGGCAATATGGAGCCATTTAAACCCGTAAGTAAGGAGGTCCTCAACTCTATACCTAAAGTCATTGAGTTACTACGGGAAGTGGTTAGCAGATACGGTGTTACATTGAATGTGCAGGGAGACCCCAGGGACTTCGTAATTAAGTGCTACGAGGATGCCCTTGGGCCTGAGGGCAATCCAACTTCCTAATACCAACTATCAAATCCCCAATTTGCCTAAGTACATCTATTGTAAACCCCCACTCACCCCTAGCACCTATCATCACCAGGCTCCTATCACTCGACACAGGCGTTATGACGGTGTATAAAGACTTACCCTGTGGTTCACCCCACATCAGCGTTAAGCCCCTCTGCTGGAGCCTAAGGTTTCCAAACTCGATGCTCCTATCGGGACATACCGTAAGTCTATCCGTATAACTCACTAGAAGTTCCGTAACTTGGGGCTCAGGCACCTTAGACTCACTCAACGCCCTGTAAAGCTCAGCAAGACCCACTGTTAAGGAATCCTTACTACCACCCATGACACCAATAGCCCTCCTACCACCGTCATACAGGACCCTAATAGTATCATTCTCAAACCTCCTCTTCGCAACAACATTATTCATGGTCTCATCAACGAGGTACTCAACAACCACGTCACCACCAACAAACTGAGCCCTACCCACCGAGTAACCCAGACCAACAAGTCTACTTAGTACTGAGGGTAAATCAAAAACCGTTGAATAAATAGACCAGTGAACCAGGGACAGACCAAGAACGCCACTACTCATATGACTAACCAAACTTAAAGTCATTATTAAGGATTACTCTCAGTAAATGACCCTCTCCTCGCCTTAAAGGGGTGGGTTTTCACCTTGGGGGTCTTAATTGTTACTCCCTCTTTGAGGGTTATTGAATAATTCAACGGAGCTGGGGTTTATGAGCCCATCCCACGTATTGGTGCAACCCCACCCTGAAGGGCGAGGCTTAACCATTATTGTCATAGCGATTACCCGTGGTCTTCGTAATGCCGTTGAATTGATAATGATAAGGAGCAGTAAACCTAGCCCCTTCAGGGTGGGGAAGGGGTCAAATAATACCTCCTCAGCTATCACTACCGGCATTTTACAATTATCCTCCTGGGTGACTATCTTCATGGGCTTTCTAACTTTTACTCAATTTCCCTAACTAAGTAATCAACCTGACTTTACCCGCGGCTAAAGCCGATCACTAAGACACCGCCAACATTAGGTTCTTAGCAGTACTCACCAAGGTGCCGGAGGATAATGCAGTTATTATTAGGGGATTTACGGAAAAGGCTGAGAGGAAAGTGGGGAAGGGTAGAAATGAAAGTCTGGAGGAAGAATGAAGTAGGAGCCGTAGACCTAGGAGTTTCCCACCCAGTGGTGTTTATTGGTACTTGGTACTTTATTGAGACTTAATGATTACCACCTAGTGGGAAACGTGGCCCTTGCTTATCGCAGTAACTTATTAAAATTAACACGTAATGATTTAATTGTATGAGTAGGGTTAAGGTTGGTAGGATTAGGCATAGGTACTTCGCCTACGTGGGCAGGATAAGGGTGGTTACTGGTGGCGGTGAGACTAAGACTAAGGATAAGGGTGAGGGAGAGGGTTACGGAGGAGGTAGCACTACTCAATAGCGGCTTTGAAGCCCCAACCCCACAGTTGCTAATACCAATAAGTACAGCTAAGGCCCTCGGGCTGTGGCCTCCGACAAGTGAGTCTAAGGAATTAGTTGTGGATACGGCAGGTGGTCCGTTGAGGGTTTGGTTTTACCCACGAGCAGCCTTCGTCAAGGTCATTACCAGTGATGCAGAGTCTAGGGAGGTCCTCACGGACCTGTTGGTATCGCCACTAGCCGATGAGCCGCTGATAAGCGATATGTTGGCTGAGGAGTTGGAAATCGTAGTAGTTGAATCCTTTGGTAGGGGGCTATGGAGATTCAGGAGCGAGGCGCCAGGTAAGTTGAGGCCCTCGGAGAGGCGCTAAAGCTATTGTGCTTAAGCGTAAACAGTTGCGTGGGTTTAACCAGGGTTAAGGTGTTGGTTATAAACCCGGAGTCGGGTGCTAATGCCGAGGTTGAGTTAATAGTCGATACTGGGTCGATCTTCACTTGGATTGATGGGAGGGTGCTTGATGGTATTGGCATAAGGCCTAGGAGGGTTAGGTCGTTTAGGACGATCGATGGTAAGGTTGCGAGTAGGAGGGTTGGCGTGGCCGTCATTAGGTATGGGGAGTACGAGGGCGATGTCGAGGTTGTATTTGCCGAGGATGGCAATGCCCAAGTACTCGGGGTGACGGCTCTCGAGACCCTGGGACTGGAGGTGGATCCATTAACGGGTACGCTGAAGTATGTAAGACATTTAACAGTTTAAGCTAAGGGTATGTGCCGAGTTGTTTCGTACAATGCCCTACCTTTGTTAATTCATAGGTGTTTACGCATGGTGGTCATTGTTAATTCTGGGTGAAATACCGTAGCCAACATGGCGTTCTCCTAAGCTGCAACTATGATCTCCTTAACCCTCGGGTGCCTAAGCTTCATGAGGGGATTTACATCCCTAAGCTCTAACCATCGCGGGTGCCCTTATGAACATGGTCCTCAAAGTGCCAACTGCATCAACGTTGACGTTCACCTTGAAGGAGTTCCCTTGCTTACCGAAGGCATTCCCACACGGTTATATCCATAACACCAAGTATTGGTTGCCTCACCAACCACGGAGTCCCTATCCTTAGCTATGAATATGACGCCGGCGTAGGTGCCAAACGTTAGTAATCCATCAATGATACGTCCCCTCAAGGCACTGAGTAGCTTAGCCCTATTAACCAATGAACCTATTGTCGTTAATTCACTAGGTATTACCATTGCCCTTACATCACTCAATTGTTTAATCCTCCCCATCCTAACTACATTAACGGTCAACCCTATTCCTTACATCTTTAATAAAAGAAATAAGGCAGAGTATGGTCACGGTATGTCTATCTGACAATAATGGTTAAGCCTCGCCCTTCAGGGTGGGGTTGCACCAATACGTGGGATGGGCTCATAAACCCCAGCTCCGTTGAATTATTCAATAACCCTCAAAGAGGGAGTAACAATTAAGACCCCCAAGGTGAAAACCCACCCCTTTAAGGCGAGGAGAGGGTCATCTAGTGTGCTTTTAACAACCTAGTTACTCCATAATCATCCACGATGACTACGTGGTGCTTAAGGGCTTCACACCACCAGGGCTTGGTCAATGCCTTGACGGCTTCCTCAGGTGTCCAACATATTGGTTCAAGTCTCGGTGGTGCATCATCAAGGATTATACACCTGGTTACGAAATTCCTCCCCCTAAAGTATTCGGATATTATGAGCACGTCTACATCGCTCCATAGATTAAAGTCCCCTCTGGCGTATGAACCATAGAGTATCATGGTTAACCCACCAAGCCTAATCCTCAATCTATCTGCGTAAATACGCAGCCCCCTGATGACGCGCTCCCGTTCAACGGCCCTCTCCCTAATTACCTCATCTAACGACATGGTGAACACCCCCTTACCCAATTCACGATTAGCCCAGCGCAATTTGAGGCTTCCACGGCCTCCTCCCTCGTGTACCTTTCAAAGGGCACACCCTCAACGAAGGCATCTGGGTAGCGTGGTGTTACGTACATCTTATCGAGATAACCAACGCAAAACCTTAACCTATCACTCACATTACTGCAGTAATTAACTAGGTCGTTGAATAAAGCCACCAGGTTATGGCCATAGGCTGGCTTACCCATAGCCCTTAATAATGCCTTAAGCGCTAACTCAGCTGTCTGCTGAGCCTTAAAGCATACCCATGAGTAATTACTTGAATTCATATCCGCATCTATGGACCTTAAAGTGTATTCCGCCTGCCTAATCCACCTACTGTACTCATTGCAATCAAGCGGCTGCGTCATTAACAATACAGGTAATGCAACCCCTATAAAGGTTCTTGTTGACGACTCCCCACCCTAAGGAGGCGGGGTTTCTGCACCCTCTGAGGCTACCACTCATTCCTTCAAAGCCCTTACAGATGCGGCATCACTGCTCAGTCCCCGCCATCATGCTAAAATTTAATAAGTCACCATGATTAATAAGGATTACCTAGCACGCTAGGACAATGGTTTATTAAGGCCTTAGTTAGTACTTTTAATTTAGATGCCGGGGCGTGATGCCGGGGATTTGAGGAGGATTAGATGGTACGTGGATTATGTTCTCGACTTAATTGGTATAGAGTTAGATGAGAATAGGGACTTGGTGGCGCAGGTGAGGGATAAGCTTGAGGAGACTGTTGAGGAGGCTAGGAGGGGGGAGGTTGTTATTCCGGAGGAGTCGATCTACATTGGGAGAGGTAGGGAGGTTAGTTTTGATGCTGAGGACGTCCTGAGATTCCTCAAGGAGGCGCAGCCGGGGCAACTGGAGGTCTTTAGGAGGGAGTTACTGAGGGAGTTAAGGAGGAGAAGGAAGTTAAGTGAAGAGATAGGTAGGATAGAGAGGGTGGTTAGGGAGTATGCGAAGTCCCTTGGGGTTTACATTCCATTCTCAATACTGGAGTATGACAGATTCCGCCTATGGGGAGATAGGTACCACTTCATCTTCAAGGCGGAGATCGGCGCTCACAAGTACCTAGACGAGTTCGAGGGTACATTTGACGAATTAATAGAGTTCTTTAAGAGGGCTGTGAGGAAGGAGTCCAGGGAGATTTACAACCTCGTTAATAAGGCGATGAGTGAAAGAAGTAGCTGGACTGGCAAGGTTGATGGCTTGTCGAAGCTCCTTTCCGAGCTAGAGTCCCACGTCATTGAGGAGGCTATACTGACAGTAACGGGCCCTAAATTAGCTAGGCCAAGCACCTGGAGGGGTCTCGATGATGGAGTCGTAATGGCTATGGACATGGGGCTGGAGAAGGCTGGTGATTGGGAGGCGATTAAGTGGGATATGACGAGAATAGGGCCGAGTGAGGTTGTGTATGGCGCAAACCCGTACCTATGGCCTGAGTTCTACAGGTGGTTCGTGGAGTCGGCTAGGTTAAGTAATGTGTTGAGCATTATCCTAAGGTCCTTCAGGAGGGAGATTGATGACCTCACCGGGCTTCCAGTTAAGGAGTTGAGGGGCTACGTGGTTAACATGAGTGAGGGTAAGATTATGTATAGGCAATTAACAGCTAGGGAATTATTTGAAGCGCACACAACAGACCCAGCCACTGGTGAACGCGTTGAGCCCGAGCCAGCCGTCATCTACTGCGGCCCAGGTAACGACAGGATATACTCGGTACGTGGGACATAACATAATGGTTAAGTCTCGCCCTTCAAGGCAGGAAGGGGGGTCAAGCCGGTTAACTCTGTTATATTATAACCCTACCTTAAGCTGTGGTGCATTTATCCTGCTGTGGATTAGCATGCATGGCTATTTTCCTCAACTCCCTAGTGTATTCGGGTAGCGGCTTCATGCCCACATTACTAATTCCCTTAACCAACTCCCTAATGGACCTGTTTAAACCGGGTATAACCAGGTCTGGTTCTAATTCGAATAGTGGTATTGCTAGAAAGGGCCTGTTAGCTATCTCCGGGTCTGGTATTGTTAATTCGCCGTTTTTAATCACGAGGTTTCCGTAGACTATTAAATCCAGGTCTATTGTCCTTGGGGCATACTTGTCGCTGGTCCTGACCCTCCCAAGCTCATCCTCGATGCCCCTCAGGATCCTCTTGACCCTGAGGGGGCTTAGGGCCGTTTTAACCCTAACGACGCAGTTGTAGTAGGGTGGCTGGCCCTCGGGTATTGGCTCCGTTAGGTAGACCGTAGAAACCTCCAGGGGGCCGAATTCATTAACAAGCCTGACTATGGCCCTCTTAACGTTTTGGTCCGGGTCTATATTTGAGCCAACCGCTATGAAGGCATCCGCAAGCCTACTAGCTCTGCTTCTAACAACCTCAACACTGGCCGCCTCAGCCCCGGTTAAGGCGCCTGGCTTCTCAACCCTAACCCTAACCATCCTCACCCTGTGGTCCTGTAGGCAAACCTTAGCAACCCTGTCGGCTAGGGTCTCAATTAGCTTGAAGTCAACGTTACCCACGTATGATATTAACTCATCCTTAATAACCTTGTAATCCACTGTGCACTCAATGGAGTCACCCGCAACCCCCCTGCTTAAGTCAGCCCAGAGGTCAACGTCTATGACTACCTCCTGCTGGTTGGCTTTTTCACTAGGCTTAACACCTATAATGGTCTTAACCTTAAGCCCCCTAATGCTTATTTTAAATAAGCTGCTACTCATCGTAAACCACCCTTGGCTTAAGGTGTTCGCCACCATCCACGTAAATCACCTGGCCAGTTATGTAGCTACTCTTAAGGAGAAACACTACGGCCTCAGCCACATCCTCAGGCGTACCGCGTCTCCTTAGGGGTACTTGGTTAACCATTGAGTTAACCTTACCCTCATCCTCATCGGCTGCGGGTAGTATTATGCCAGGGGCAACGGCGTTAACCGTTATACCTGGAGCCAGCCTTAAGGCCAGTGACCTAGTTACGGCTGTTAGCATGACCTTGCTTAGGTAGTAGGGGTATCTCTCAAAGTTGTACCCATCAACTATTGAGTCAATGACGTTAACTATCTTACCCTCCTTAACCATCTGCGAGAACCTGAGACTAAGCATTAGTGGTGCCCAGGTGTTAACCTGTGTGACCAGGTTTAAGGCATCGAAGTTAACGTTCCTGATGCTAACTCTGGGGAACACTGAGGCGTTATTCACCAGGTAATTTACCTCACCAGCCTGTCTAAAGGCCTCATCAACCAGGCCCATTACCTCACTGGGCCTAGCCAAGTCAGCCCTAATGGCCCATGCCTTAACACCCAGCCTAATCAACTCATCCCTAAGTTTCAACGCCTCATCCATTGATGAATTATAGTGAACCACCACGTTAACCCCCTCCTTGGCTAGGCGCCTACATATGACCCTACCTATCCTACTTGAACCACCTGTAACTAGGGCTATTTTACCCCCTATTGAGTCAACCATGGCTGACTGATTTAAGACGCCCTAAATACTTTATTTTAATGTTAATTAAATGGTTAAGTTAAATTAACATGAGTGAATTTAAGGCAGATACCCGCATGATGAATCAACCATCCCCTACACTAAGATAATTACCTGATGTGAGAAAGGTTTATAAGAGTTAAAGCTTAAGTTGCCGTCATGGATTGGGAGTTGGTTAAGCTTAGGTTAACAATGGCTGGCGTAGCCATGGTGATAGTTGGACTTGGCTTAGCGTTGGCCTTGGGCGTGTTGGCGCTTCTGTATGGTCCAACAATGCTTACGGTGTACGCTATAACGGGCATTTTAATATTCATACTCTTCATAAACATACTCCAGTGGCTCTTCGGGCCATACATAATAAACGCCATGTACCACGCCAGGGAGGTTAGCCCAGATGACCCTAGGTACGGTTGGCTAGTGGACATTGTTAACGAAGTTGCCGAGGCTAATGGGATTAAGACGCCTAAGGTTTACATAGCGGATGCGCCATTTCCAAACGCCTTCGCCTACGGTAGCCCAATAGCCGGTAAGAGGGTTGCCATAACCACGCCGCTCCTTAAGATACTGAACAAGGATGAGATAAAGGCAGTGCTTGGCCATGAGCTAGGCCACTTGAGGCATAGGGATGTCGAGTTCCTGATGTTCATAGGCCTAATACCAGCCTTAATATACTGGCTGGGTTATAGCCTATGGTTCAGTGGGCTATGGGGCTCGTGGTGGGGTGAGGGGCGTGGATCCGATTCACCGGTAGTGTTGATGCTAATAGGCTTAGGATTACTGGCCGTAAGCTTCCTGTTTAACCTATTCCTACTAGCCCTAAACAGGATGAGGGAGGCCTATGCGGACATTAACTCTGCGATAACAATACCGGGGGCTGCCAGGAACCTGCAGAGGGCCTTGGCTAAAATATACCTCAGCGTGGATCCCAGGATCGGTAAGGTGATAAGGAGGAATGCCGGTTCAAACCTAAGCCACATGCTATTCTTCTCACCATTACCTAAGGATTGGAAGGAAATACCGGAGTCTGATGTTGATGAACTGATTGAGTATTGGAGGAATTATAAGCCGTCAATACTCGAGGAGGCCTTCTCAGATCACCCACACCCAGCTAAGAGGATTAGGCTGCTGGACAAGTACATTGAGGCTGGTTATTAAAATTAAATTATTCACGTTCATTTTACTTAAATCCTTGATATTATGACTGCCACTAGGAATAGTAGTAGGATTGGACTCGAGGTCTTAAACATGGTCCTGAAGTTACCGTTAGTTGGCTTAGCAAGGGCCCTAATTGTTATTACCACACCGGCTAGGGCTGCTGGTGCGATTAACGCATAGCCCATTACGCTATTTATGTATACGTAATAAAGAATAAGCATGTATACTATTGAAGCTAGGTTAAGTATTGATATAACCCTGACGCTCACCTCCTCACTAACCACGGCAGGTAGCATTGGTACATTAGCCCTCCTGTAGTCATCCCTTGCGTAGTAGGCTAATGACCATATGTGGGCTGGGATCCAGAGGTATATCACCATTGACAGTAGGATAGCCTCAGTATCAATTGGCTTAGCCATCACCCAACCTGAAAGTAAGGCTGCATTCCCAGCGAAGCCCCCTATAACTATGTTTAGCCAGGTCCTCCTCTTAAGCATGATTGTGTAGAGCACCACGTAGAAGAACCAACCTAAAGCCACCATTAACGTTACCCATACACCAAGCCACACATAGGATAGTGTAAAGCCAATTAGGCTAATGGCCATGGAGAATGACAATGCGCCCTGCGGGTTCACCCTACCACTGGGTATTGGGCGTCTCATGGTCCTTGTCATCAAGCTGTCAATATCCCTCTCATAGTACATGTTGAACGCCGCTGAACCCCCCGTGGATAGGAAGCCAACCACGGTTAACTCTACTAATTTAACTAGGTTTATTGAAGGGGCTGCGGCTATGTAACCCACTATCGCTGAGAGGACTAGCAGCCATATCACATGCGGCTTCATCAACCTCAAGTAGTCGTTAATCATTGTGTCAATAAGGGTGCTGCTGGATATTAAATATTTTACTCGGTTTCAACCAAACATATGCCGCTTTATATCGCCAGTTTATTAAGCCTAAAGGGCCTTATGTACTCCAGGAACTCCATCCTTAGGGATTGGTCATTAAACTTACCCTTATACGCTATTGAGACCAAGGGTGAGGGAACCTTAACACCCCTAACCATAATGCAGGTGTGGTAAGCCTCAGTGAGGACCATGACATCCATTGATCCAGTGGCCCTTGATACCTCATCCATTACCTGCCTAGTGAACCTCTCCTGGAGTTGAAGCATCCTTGAGTACTTGACAATTACCCTGGGTATCTTGCTCGCCCCAATCACGTGATCCTTGGGTACGTAGGCCACGTGGGCTAGGCCAAACATTGGTAGTAAGTGGTGTTCGCACAGTGTTGAAAACCTTACTCCAGCCACAATAACCATGTTGCTTGACCCCTCGAACAGCGTGTACTGTACATTATCCTCCTGTCCATTTGTCAACTCCTCAAGCATATTGGCAACCCTGTCGGGAGTCCTCCTCAACCCCTCCCTATCAGGATCCTCACCGATGGCCAGCAGTATCTGCCTGACAGCCTGCTTAATCAACTGCTTATCAACCACCATAGCAACAAGCCGCAACCTGCACCCCTTTAAAAACCAATCAACGTTGGGAGAGCGTGCCTAACTACCCTCAGCCAACTTCAGAAGCTCCTTCCTCTTGGACTCGATGTACTCGGTGATCCTATCCTTGGCATCCTGAACCTTAGCTAAAACCTGCTTCTTAGACTCCTCAAGCATACTGTTGGCAAGCTCCCTAACCTTACTTGAAATGCTCATAACTGGGTTAATTAGGGTGGTCTTTAAACGGTTTCACCCATGGCTGAACGTCATTGGGTGTAATTCTTATATATATCCTCAAGTCTCTTCATAACGTCACCGCTGATGTTAACGTTCAAGCTCTCTAAGTCATCCTCAAGCTGCTTGACGCTGGTGGCGCCTATTATCGGTATTATCGTCACCCCAAGATCCTCACCCCTCTTAAGCATCCAGGCTAGTGCCAACTGTGCGTCACTTACCCCCAACTCCCTAGCCACCTCGTGGAACTCTATGAGCATCTTAAGGTTCCTATCGTTAAAGTACCTACGCCTCATACCCTCTATGTAGTCGGCCCTAGACATTTCAGGGATCCTCCAGGTCTTATTCTCAAAGTCCACGTACTTCCCAGTTAACACACCCTGTGCCAGGGGTATGTAGGCTAGTATTGCCATTCCGTATCTTTTTGCTACGGGTATCTTATCCCTCTCAATCTGTCTCTCAATGTAATTGTAAGGTTCCTGCATTGTTGTGAAGGGTTCTAGGTTGTGCCTCTCGGCTAACTCCATGAACTCAACAATGTCATGAGCTGGGTGATTACTCTCACCAATATAATTAACAAGGCCCTGCTCCACCAGTTGATTAAGTGTCCTAAGGGTCTCAATCTTAGGCGTATCTGGATCTGGTGCATGTATCTGGTATAAATCAACGTAATCCAAGCCAAGCCTCTTCAGTGACTCCTTGATCTGCCACCTAATGTGCTTCCTCGACAACCCCTCACCATTAGGCCAAGGAGCCATCCTCCACCTAACCTTGGTGGCTATTACAAGGGATTCCCTATCATAACCCTTGAGAATGTCACTAAGGATCCTTTCAGCATTGCCAGCATGGATGTAGTCCGGTCCAGACATTGTACCGTGGTAGACGTTAGCCGTATCTATGAAGTTTATCCGAGGTCAATGGCCCTCTTAACAATCCTCCTCGTTTCCTCAACATCAACCTTATACACTCCGTACTCATCCTTCTCCCTTAATGGGGGAAGGTGCCATGTACCAAGGCATATTTGAGAAACCTTAACCCCAGACCAACCAAGCTTAACGTAACGCATACCCTAACTCTCAAGGGTCACCCTTTTAAATGTTAGCACCGTAAGGGATTAAGTTAAAAACCGCCTATGTCGCCATGGCAAACCTCTCTGGGCTATAGGTGAAGTCCTGGGGGAGTACACCAGTCCTCTTGTAGTACTTTATTAACCTATGTATCTTAGACTCAGTTAATATCAGGCCCTTCTTGGCTGAAGCATCCTTAGGGTGCTCCTCAAGGTGCCTCCTAATGTTTACAGCCCTCCTAATAAGCGCCATTAGGTCCTCCGGTATCTGAGGCTTAAGTCCATTCTCACTCAGTATCTCAGTAATCCTCTTGTTGGTGACAACCTTAACGAGGGGGATACCGTACTGGTCCCTAAGAATGACGCCTATCATTGACGGTGTAAAGCCCCTCCTAGCAAGTTCAACAACAAGCCTCTCCACGTCCTCCGGGAAGTAGCTTAGCCATGGCGGTATGGTCTTAGTGGCCGGCCTAGTTGATCCACTACTGCCACGCTTATGTCTAGACCTATGCGGCACAGGGCGTTGGATGCCTTGGTTTTATAAACTTTAAGTCGTGCATTGGTTTTAAGGGCTTAATGAAGGGTGCTAATCAGTGTGGGGTATAGGCTGTTCCTCAATGGTGCTTGATGCACCCTGCTCGGCTAAGATCCTTAACCTGGCAACCTCACCGACAATATCCCTAACTGACAATACGCCCACTGGATTTCTTGACTCATCAACAACGACTAAGTGCCTTATGTTTGACTTATGCATTAGGTCAGCTGCCTCGTAAAGCGAAGCGCTGGCGCCAACAGTTATCACCTCCCTGGTTGATATATTTATCACTGGTTCGCTTAAATCAACACCCCTAGCCACAGCCCTAACCACATCCCTTTCACTCACCACGCCAACCATCCTTCCACGATCCATAACCACTAAGAGGCCGATGTTGTTATTGGCCATTACCCTGGCGGCGTCCCTTATCGTGGCTGATGCGTCAACCGTTATCACACCTCCTCTTATGAGTTGGGATACCTTAATCGACATGAGGGGGACTTGGCGCTTGGGTAGATAAACTTTTTCAACTGCAGAATATTTATACGGCAATAGACGAATTTGCGGTAATTACTCGGATTCGGAGGGCTGCCCCTCTTCAATGGCCCTAACCCCTATGTTGAGTAGCCTCTTAAACGCCCTATCAAGTAGCCTAATGTAAACCCCCCTAGGGCCTACGAAGGCCCCCATCTCCTTCCTCAGCATCACCTGTAGTTCAGGCCCCGCAAAGTCCACGTCAACTATGTGCTTGGTTATCCAACCCACAGGGTGCATTGTGCGTATCCACTGCTTGAAGTCTAGGCTCATTTCAACTGTTCTTATTAACCTGAAGCCTGAGTCATTCTCAATGGCCTTAATCCTCTCACCACCCTTACCCACAACCCTACCTAGGTAACCCTCCTTAGCCACTATCAGAGCGTCTGGGGCGTTTTCAGACTTAATTTCAAGGCTCTCCTTAATATCCCTAAAGCTGGCCACGGTGACCACGTCGGCGTCCGGCGCATGCACCCTTATTGTGTCCACCAGTTTCCTCTCCTCATCACTTAGGCTCCTCTTCCTCAACCTAAGCTCAAACATCAGCTTAAGCCCCCTCTTAGCCCCCGGCCTAACTATGTCCTTCAAACCCAGGTCAACTACCATAGCCCTCTCCTCGTTGAGCAAAACCTCCCTCATCAATGTTGCCCCATCCTTCTCAATACCCAATGGTCTTTGTAGTATTGGGTCACCCGCAATTATCAACCTGGCGTTCCTACCCATCCTCATGAGTACCTCAGCGGCGTTTTCAGGTGGTGCGTGTTGGGCATCATCTAGGAGTATTAGGGATTCATCAAATGTCCTACCCCTCAGGTAGTTCACATCAGTAACAATCACCTTCCCATCCCTAAGCATCTTCTCCATATCATCCCTAGGCACCATGTCGCCCATTATGTCGTAGAGGTACTGGCCAGCAACCCTGTAGTATAAGTCACCCAACTCCTCAGGTGACTCCAACCTACCGCTGGTTATATCTATGAGCGGCCTGGCTATTATCAACCTCTTAAACTTGCCGCCAAGCACAGCCGATATGCCGTAGATAACGGTTATGAAGCTCTTACCTGTCCCAGTGGGGCCAAAGACACCGACTACCTCGTTGCTGTCATCCTTAAGCACGTTGATGAGTCTCTCCTGCCCAATGGTAAGGGGCTTAATATTGTCGAATAGGCTCGACATTATGAACCTTAATAGGCCTAACTTTTAAACTTTAGGCAAATGTAACCCAACACCGGTGGCTTATCAATTAATCCCATGCTTCAGGCCGGGTTAGAGGTAGGTGTCTAGGGTTATTTCGGCTATGTCGTAGGCGTAGGCGGCTAACCTACCTATGGACTCTATGACCAGGTTTAATGGCCCACTTATGCCATGTAGCTTAAGCAGGTTATTAACCTTAACCCTCGCATTAGTGACCTCATTCCTCATGTCCAAGACCTCCTGCGCCTTATCAACATCCTTGCTTAGGAAGGCTAAAACCGCGGATTTATGGAGATTACTTACCTCATCCCCCAGCTTAAGTATTGTGTCAGCTACGTCAACACTAACGGCACCTACCTCAAGCATCCACTGGGCGACCCTCCAAGAGTGGTCACCTGACCTCTCCAGCGACTTTGAGACGAGTAGGCAGGATAGTAGCTCCGACCTATCGTCAATTTCAATGCTCCTAATGTTTATCACCCCGTTCACAGCCATGTTTATCAACCTGTGTATAAGCATGTAGTTCCTGTCAACGTCGTAATCCCTGTCCATTATATCTCTAGCTATGCTTAACCTCTCCTCAGGGTTCATTTTAATCAGGCTCAAGGCGTCCTTAAACATACCTGAGACCACGTTACTCATCTTACTTATGAAGCTTTTAATGGGCATACTACTGGTGGGTGACAGTACAGTAACCTTAATCTCCCCATTACCGTGGCTTATGGTTTCAACTATAGGCACACGTACACTTATCTCCCTGGTAACCTCATCAATGAGCTCCCTATTGGTACCATTAAGGAACTTAACCCTAATTATCTGCGCACCTTTGATAAATGCGCTGATTACCCTCCTAATCACCGAGTCCGAGGTTTCATTAGGCTTAACCTCAATTATCCTCTGGACCTCAACCTCATGAACCATTAGGGCAGGTAAAATAGCTACCTCATAACCCCTGAACTCTAGGTAAACTGGGTTACCGGCACTGATGCCAAGTACCTCAGCCCACCTCTTGGGTATGGTCACGGCTAGGGATGACTTCCCAGCCATCTGAATCTTCCTAACCTCAATGGGGTTCTTCACATGGTGCGTACTAGGTTACACCTATAAATATTGCTTAACTTGGGGGTGTTTCGGTTTTCATGGTTGTTTGTGGTGTTTATTTTTCGTTGATGGTTAATCCCTGGTTAGATTTATAAATAGCCTTAATACCTTTAATTGGTTACCCTGGGTTTCCGAGATCCGTAGTGGCTGGGAGCCGCGGGCGACCGTTGGGGAGCCGCTGCGGTGAGGGGCTCGGGGAGACCGTTGAGAGGTAGATGGCGGTGAACGTAAACCACCACCTACTGAGAAACGGTGTCGATCCAGCTACCTTTAAAAAGGGAACTGAACCAAGTCAACCATGGGTAAGGCATCGGTTAAGGCTAGGGCGCACACATGGTACATAATCGACATGGAGAAGGGTGTGTTTAGGTTCAATAGGAGGCTATGCCCCAGGTGTGGCTCCGTTATGGCTTACCACAAGGAACCCGTGCCCAGGTGGCACTGCGGTAAATGTGGCTACACGATATTCGAGGGCCAGGCCCCCAGGCAGAGGGCAACTGGTAGGGGTAGGTAACGTCAACGCCATCCTTAGATTAGCTAAACACCCTTGGCTCCATGGTCAATAGCACGTCACCCATTGAACCTTAATAAACGTTTACGAACCTTCACCTGCCTTGAAGCAGTGGTGGTTAAATTTAGTTGGGTAAGCGTTAAATAGCGCGCAGAGATGGTTAATCCTGGTGATAATCCTAGGTATTGAGTCCACAGCCCACACGATAGGGATAGGCATAGTTGATGAACACGGCGTATTGGCTAATGAGAACGACACATACACACCCCCTCAGGGCTCTGGGATTCACCCCAGGGAGGCCGCTGACCACCATATACTGGTCGTGTCTAGTTTACTCAATAGAGCGCTAGATAAGGCTGGGGTTAGGTTAAGCGACATTGACGCAGTCGCCTTTTCACAGGGCCCTGGCCTTGGCCCAGCCCTCAGGGTTGGGGCCACTGTGGCTAGGTTCATATCGGCTAGGTTTAACAAGCCCCTGGTACCGGTCCACCATGGGGTTGCCCACATTGAGGTGGCTAAAATGGCCACGGGGGCTAGGGATCCCCTAGTCCTCCTGGTTTCGGGTGGGCACACCATGGTGACCGCCTACTCGGGGGGTAGGTATAGGGTGTTTGGTGAAACCATGGACATATCCGTGGGTAACTGCCTAGACATGTTCGCCAGGTTCCTAGGCTTACCAAACCCAGGTGTTCCTCACCTTGAGGAGTGTGCCAGGAGGGGTAAGGTCATGCTTGAGCTACCCTACACCGTCAAGGGGCAGGACATGTCCTTTGCCGGCTTATACACGGCCGCTGTGAGACTTGTTAAGGAGGGGAGGAGAGTTGAGGATGTTTGCCTATCTATAGTTAACACGGCCTACTACATGCTTGCCGAGGTGACCGAGAGGGCTTTAGCACTGCTGGGTAAGAGGGAGTTGGTGTTGGCGGGTGGCGTGGCTAGGAGCCCAATCCTAAGGGGTATAATGGAGACGGTGGCCTCTGAGTACTCAGTCATCCTGCATGTTGTTCCTCCAGAGTATGCAGGTGACAATGGGGCGATGATTGCGTGGACTGGTTTACTAGCCTACAGGAGTGGGGTGAGGGTTAGCATCGAGGATAGTGTAATTAGGCAGAGGTGGAGGCTTGACGAGGTTCCAATACCTTGGCTAAGCGGTGGTTAAGGAGCTGTGTTGACGAGTATTTTATAAGCAGACCCAGTGGAACCGGGGTTATGTCCGTTGACCCACTTTACCTCAAGCTGCTTGAGAGGGCGTATAAGATAGTGGCACCCAGGATTGAGAAGAGGAGGGAGATACCTAAGCTTAATGTTGAGGTTGAGCCCAGGAGAACCATAATAAGGAATTTTAAGGAGATAGCCGATAGGTTGAACAGGGACGTCACCCACATGGCCAGGTTCTTCATTAAGGAGTTGGCGGTGCCGGGCAATGTTGATCCAAATGGGTCACTGGTCATATACGCTGAACGTACCCCAAGAACCCTAGAGGCCGTTTACGAGAGGTACATTAGGCTTTACGTAACTTGCCCAGTCTGCGGCTCCATCGACACGTACCTAGTTAAGGAGGATAGGATTTACGTGCTCGTCTGCACTGCCTGTGGGGCCAGGACCCCCAGGAGGGCTTAGGTCTCTGCATTAAACCTTGTTAATGACTGTACTGCTGAACGTTATTGGTTTACCGTGGGGGCATGACCTCGGCTTACCTATTTTCTCGTAAAGCTTCCTGAGGACCTCAATGGGCATGGTGGTCTCCATCTTTGACGCCAGTCTACACGCCTCATCAACGCTAAACCCAAGACCAACTAGCCAGGTCTCAATTATCCTGTGGCTATTGTCAACGAGCTCAAGGAGCATCTTACCATTACTACTTAAGTAGACACCCTCAGGGCCCTTGCAGACTAAGCCCTTGGAAATTAGGTGATTAACCTCCTCGTACACACTTGAGGCCGACCTACCCAACTTCCTGGATAGGGATGTTATTGATATTGGTGAATCCTCCTCATTAATGACCCTTAGGTACTCCAACTCCCTAACTGTTATATCCTCTAAATCCACCACGCACCTACTAAGGCTGGGGTGTTTAAATTAGTTATTTTTCATAAAATTACTGAGAGTGGCACTGTGGTGTTGTTCACTGTGCCCTAATCAACTTAATGACGTGCTCATACTCCTTTAAATCCGGCCTAAGGCCATAGGTCAATATGACCAAGTCCCCTTGGTTCACCAGGCCATCCTTAATGTAGGCGTTTAGCGTGTCGACCATACCTTTATCATAATCATCATCCTTAACAACCCTAGACTCCACACCCCACAGTAACCTAAGCCTACGGGCAATGGTCTCACTGGGTGTGCCAGCCAGTATCTGGACCCTTGGCCTATACCTCGATAGCCTTATCGCCGTTAAACCGCTCTTAGTGAAGACAACTATCTTAGCGTTAATGCTGTCGGCTAGCCCAGCAATCCCCAGGGCGAACCTCATCCTATCATCAAAGGCGCTTAAGTCAACCCTAGGCCCTGGGGCGACTTGACCCTCATAATTGCTGACTATCCTCCTAAGCCACTCAACAGCCTCAACCGGGTAATTACCCATGGTTGTTTCATCGGTGAGCAGCAGTGAGTCAACGCCCTGAAGTACACTGGTCATTACGTCAACCACCTCAGCCCTGGTTGGCACAGGGTTGTTGACCATGGATTCAAGCAACTGCGTGGCTACCATAACCGGTTTACCACATGAATGAGCGGTTATGATTATTTTTTCCTGTATCTTAGGGACCTCCTCTAAGTTAAACACCATGCCTAAGTCACCCCTAGCCACCATTACATAGTCGGCGCTGCAGGCGATATCCCTAATCCTGTTAACTGCACTAGCCGTCTCAACCTTAACCACTATGGCTGGCGAGTACCCTATCCTCCTCAGGTAGTCTCTAACGTTCTCAATATCCTCAACACTCCTCACATGGCTTAAACCAAGGTACTCCAGGTTATACTTAGCGGCTACGTTAATGGCCTCCTTATCCCTATCGCCAAGTATCGGCAGGGGGTAGTCCTTATTCATCACCGTTATTGACTTATGGGACTTAATGATACCGTTGGTTAGGGCCTTTAAGGAGACTTCATCGTCACGCTTGTTAACCACCTCAAGCTTAACCCTACCATCATCCATCACTATCACGTCGCCCTCATCCACAATGTTGAAGAACTCCCTAACTGGTACTGGCACGTAGCCCTTGCCCTCATTGGCTAACCTGAAGGTTAGCATGTCACCCTTGTTAAAAGCTAGGTCACTCATCTCACCAGTTCTAACCCCCGGGCCAGGTAGGTCACCTAGTATCGGTATATCTGGGTTAACCCTCCTGATTAACTCAATCCTACTCACCCAAGTACTCACGTCCCCATGTGAGAAGTTAACCCTAGCCCCATCGATAAGTTTAATTAACCTACCGGCCACCTCGGGCCTTTCCGATGAAGGGCCAATTGTGGCGACAATCTTAACCTTATTGGCCATTGCTAACCTAGCCTAAATCCCCTTTTAAAGTAAACCTAATGGCAGGCGTTAGGATACGCCTTGATCAATGGATACTACCCAAGCCCTCCACTTACCCTTAATGGATTCAACAATCCTCTTAGCGTCCTCCCTACTCTCAGCCAACGCAACCATTGAACCACCCATCCCAGCACCACTTATCTTAGACCCAAGGGCGCCGTTTGAGTCCAGGTGCCTCTTAATTTCCTCAAGCTCAGGTATACTGACCTCGTACAGGTCCCTTAGTAGCCTATGCTGCTCATTCATTACCTCACCCAGGACCCTCCTATCCGGCTCACCCTTCCTTAACTCAGCTATTGCCCTCTTCGTGGATTCATTCATAAGTATCGTGAATTCAAGTCTCTTCCTGTGCGTATCGTCAAGGGTGCTTAAGTAGTCCTTAGTCGCATTAACTATTAAGTCCCAGTTAACCTCGTCAAGGGGCTTACTAAGCTCACCCCAGTACTCCCTAGGCATGGACTCCCTGAGCATGCTTAAGGCCTCCCTAAGCTCCCTCTGCCTAACGGTGTGGACGCTCATGGTGCTGTGCCTAACGCCTGAATCAACAACTATGAAGTCAAGCCCCTTAACCCCCAATTCCTCAACCCTGTAGGGTGGCCTAGTTTCAAGTATTATCAAACCCCCGTATGATGAGGAGTATTGGTCAAGCCTACCACATGGTATACCCATTACGTTGTGCTCCGCCTCATATGCGAACTCCGCAATATCCCTCCTACTCAGCCCTAATCCATAGGCCTTGTTAAACCAGTTTACCACAGCCACCAGTAATGCCGCACTGCTGGCTAACCCTGAGCCAATGGGTACGTCACTCCTGATGGTTAACTCGGCGCCGCCTATGTAGTAGCCGTGCATTGAAAGTACCTTTAATGCAGCCAGCACGTAGCTGCTCCATAATCCAACGCTCAACTTATCATCAACCCTCAACTCAACCTCCTCACCCATGTTGACTGAACGCACCTTAACAACGTTACCCATCCTTAACTCACCCTCAACGTAAGTCCTAAGGTCCACGGCGGCTGGGATCACAGGCAATCCCTTGTAGTCCTGGTGCGTGTTAAATAAGTCAACCCTACCTGGGGCTGATGAGACTATCATTAACAATGCATATAACTGGGCGCTTAATAAGCACTAGCACATGGTGATGGAGCTTAGGTATAACCCGTTAATAGGAGAGTGGGTAATGGTGTCCAGCGTTAGGGAGACTAGGCCATGGCAACCCAGTAACCAGTGCCCCTTTGACGAGGGTAATGAGGAGACTGGCACGGGTTGGCGCTTCCTAATACTGCCCAATAGGTTCCCAATGCTGACCCCCAACGCCCCTGAGACACATAAGGTTGATGGTTTTAGGGCCAGGCGCTCCCTGGGCTACTGCTTCGTCATAGTGGAGACCCCTAAGCATGACCTATCCGACCTCCACGAAATACCCCTTGAGGACCTTACCCTGGTGCTGAGGGGTGTTAGGGATAAGATGAGGGAGCTTGAGGAGGTTAGCTTCATTAGGTACATCTATTTCTTCAGGAATAAGGGTAAGGAGATTGGGGTATCCTTAACGCACCCACATAGCCAAATGTATGCATTACCCTACGTACCGCTTAGGGTTAGGCTCGAGTTAAGGAACATGAGGAGATACATGAAGAGGACTGGTAAGTGCCTACTGTGCAGTGTACTTGAGGAGGAGGTTAAGCTTAGTGAAAGAGTCCTCTACGCCAATAGCGACTACTACGTCATCAAACCCTACTACTCGATGTGGCCCTACGAGGTTCACGTAATACCGAGGAGGCATGTGCAGAAGATGACCCAGTTAAGCGACGGCGAATTAACAACACTTGCCGATGCACTTAGGGTAACAACGGCAATCCTCGATAACGTACTTGGGAGGGACATGCCCTACATAATGGCACTGCACCAGGGGCCCGTTAAGAACGATGAATCATACCACATGCACGTTGAATTCTACCCAATGCTTAGGGACGCCAACAAGCTTAAGTATGCTGCTGGGGTTGAGTGGGGGCTATGGACGTTCACCTACGACTCATCACCTGAGGATAAGGCCAGGGAGCTTAAGGAGACTTGCCGCAAGGTTTCACAGTCACTTAAGCCGATGGGTGGTTGCACTTAAAATTCGTATTAATCCCCCTCCGCACTTCCCATGGGTAATAATGGGTAAGGTGTGGCGTAGTGTCAGTAGTAAGAGGGAGCTTGAGATCATAATCCAGGGTATAGGTGGCTATAGTAAGCCTAAGCTTAACCTTGAGCAGTACGTAACAGACGCCGGCATGGTGGCTGATATCGTCTGGCTAGCCTACCTCAGGGGTGACGTTAATGGGAAGAGGATTATTGACCCAGTATGCGGTACAGGCAGGTTCTCAGCCGCAGCCGCACTACTTGGCTCAACCCAGGTGCTGTGCATTGATATTGATGAGGATGCGGCAAGGGATGCGTATAGGTATCTTGGTGAACTGAACCTATTGGGTTTAGTTGACATAGTGGTCATGGACTTCACAATGCCGGCCCTAGCCAGGGCAATGGACACAGTGTTTCAAAACCCACCCTTTGGAATATGGGGCCCCAGGGGTATTGACACTAAGATCCTGCTTAATTCACTAAGCCTATCTAAAGTTACGTACAGCGTGCATAAGGCCGGCACCGAGAACCACATCATCAACGTGGCCAAGGTGTGTGGTTGTAATGTTGAGGTTGTGCGTGGATTCAAATTAACAATACCATTCACCTATAGGCACCACAGGAAACCCAGGAGGACGGTGGAGGTCTACGTGGTAAGGATACAAACCCCCAACCACGCTTGCCGTGGTGAAAAAGCCTAGTATTGCATGAAAAGGTGGAGACCAAGCTCCTCATCCTGCGGACTCCTTAAGAGACTCTATGTAGGAGTCACATGCCTTCCTATATTGGCAGAATGAACAGGCTGGGGGATTCTCACCGACAAGTCTTCTCCTTAAGAAGGTGCAGTTTTTGACGTAGTACGTTGGGAAGCACTTCTTGCAAATAACAACATTACCTCTAATATAGGCAACTTCACTAAAAGGTACCTCAGATCCGCAAAGACTACATTTAAACAACCTCATACCTCACTGTCCCTCAGCAGGCGGCGGTTTTATGGCTTTCCCACTGTCTGCTTCCCAGCGGTCTCCCCGAGCCCCCTCACCGCAGCGGCTCCCTATCCGTCGCCGGGGGTTCCCAGCCACTACGGATCTCGGAAACCCAAGATAACCAAGCAACTTGGAAATAATCCCCTTAATAAACCCTCACTCAATGCAATCTTAGCATTACCACTGGACGATCCATGGCTACCGATGGTTTCATAGGACCCAGTTGTGAAACTTACCTCACAGACACTGACCTACTGCAAACTAGACTGGACTAAGCTTATAAATGATGTTATGAGTATTAATATAATTATGATAATTCAGTAGTTATCAACAATTTAAATCAATACCTAGATTATTAATACTTGGATTTTCATAGTGGTAAGGAATTTGTCGTTAAAAATTATTTCACTATATAAATGAAATATTACATATATAAGTATAATAATAGATGTAGTTGAATATTTAAATTTCATTTATGTACTGACTTAGGTTGCTTTTAACTAAAGTAAAGTATAAAAGATTGCTTGAAAGCCATCAAATGATTACTATGAGTAAATCTATCTCCTGGAGTTCGTTATGGAAGAAGGAGGATTGGTGGGCGCTCTGGATAGGGCTCTTAATATTCTTCCTGTCATTACCAGGCTACTACGGTGTTTACCTACTTGGCTGGGTTCCGAGAGTTGCTGTCCCATGGATGGACCCGTTGAAGAGCGTGGTGGTTGTTGGGCAATTAACAATGACAAAGGCATATGTGGGACTTAATCCAATACTAAGTATAGTATTCTTCTACCTATTCCTCTTAGCTATACTGACCGCTGCAGCTAAGGCTATGGGGCATAGCGTCAGAAGGTTTGCAGCTGGCTTTACAATAATGTTCATACTAACCTTCGGCTTCTGGTGGTTGTTCGGCTATGCTTACTTTAATGCAACCCCTAATCAATACGCGAAGTTGCACATCACCTGGTCAATACCCGTGGGTGCGGAAGGCATATTAATATACCTCTTAATAATTGGTCTCTTAATATCCAATTTAGTATTCTATAAGAAACTACCCACTGTACTGGAGACTGGTGCAAGGACTGAGTGGTACATAAAGACAGCCATAGTGTTACTCGGTGCACTAGTGGGCGCCACATCGCTTAGTTACATGTCACTGGCGGTAACGCTAGTGGAGAGGTCCTTAATAGCCATAGTGACCGCCTATCTAGTATACTGGCCCATTTCCTACTTAGTATCACGTAGACTATTCAAGCTTGACACAAAGTGGGCAGCAACGCTGGCATCGGGTGTCAGTATATGTGGTGTATCTGCCGCAATAGCCACGGCCGCGGCAATAGGCGCCCCAAGTATAATCCCAGCAACTGTGTCGTCTATAATTGTGCTATTCGCCGTAGTGGAACTAGTCATACTACCGTTCATAGCTGCCACAATCCTAAAGTGGGCACCATACGCCGCGGGCGCCTGGATGGGGCTTGCCGTTAAGACTGATGGCGCAGCTGCCGCGAGCGGTGCATTAGCTGATGCCTTAATTAGCGCTCAGCCTGGGCTTGCCGCCTATAAGACCTGGGTCATGAGCACAGCTGTTATGAATAAGGTGTTCATTGATATATGGATCGGCCTGTGGGCGTTCATACTAGCTGTGATTTGGGTTACGAGGGTTGAGAGGAAGCCTGGTGAGAAAGTCCCAGCAATACAAATATGGTTCAGGTTCCCCAAATTCGTCCTCGGTTACATAGGGACCTGGCTAATACTCTGGGGTATTGGCTTCAGTGTTGGTACAGTAACAGCGGCTAAGTTCATGACAGGCGGTGTAACGCCCCAGACTGAGTTATTTAGATACTTCTTCTTCGCACTAACATTCATGTCTATAGGTTTAACAACCAGGTTCAGGACATTTAGGGAGATAGGGGCTGGGCGCATGATTGTAGCCTACGTGGTGTCCCTGACTATAATAATACTAATAGCCCTAGGCTTATCCATAGCCCTCTTCGCAGGTCTACCACCACCGAAGTAGGGGAGGCATGCGTGTCCATTTCAGTTAAAAAACATGATTCTTCACTCCCAAGAATCCTACAGGTGGAAATCTCAAGTTCATGTAATGCAAACTGCGTTTACTGCCCAAGGACAATACTTAGGGATAGTTGGATATCCACATTTATGAACCCTAAGTTGTTTCGTAAAATAATTAAGGAAGCCCTCGAGGTCAGGACTATAGAGTACATGCACCTGCAGGGGTGGGGTGAACCAATGCTTCACCCAAACTTCATGAACCTGGTTAATGAGATCTCTGGTAAGGTGAACTTCGGCTTTACAACCAATGCAACCCTACTGCATAGAGACCATGCGGAGAAACTACTCAGTAAGGGCATCAGCGTGATAGCGATTTCATTTGCAGGGGCCCACGCGGCAACTCATGACTTAATAAGAAGGGGCTGCGACTTTAATAAAATCATAAGGAACGTTAAGGATTTAATAGCTGTGAAAAGGAGTGTGGGTAGTGATGTTAGGGTCATTGCAAGTTTCATAATGCTTCCCATGAATATTCATGAACTTCCAGAGTTCATGGAACTCTGCAGCGGGCTAGGTATTGAGGAAGTTACCTTAGATAACCTATCCTATGTACTTAGCAGGAACATGATTACATGGAGGGCTTTCAGCGACCCTTACGAGGAGGAGTCAAAGCATGTTAAACGCATAGTGGACATGGCCATGAGGAGGGCTAAGGAGCTTGGCATTAAGGCCTTCAGCTACTCATTAACATGCTGGGAATTGATAGAATGCCCAGAGAAGCCAACAGAGACCATATTCATAAATGTGAATGGTGAGGTGTCGCCATGCGTCTTCCTGAACCTCCCAGTTAACGGCCATGAAATACCCAGGTGCTTCATGGGCAGATGCTTTAAGTTAGGTAAAGTAAGCTTCGGTAACATTAATGATAAGCATTTGATTGATATATGGCTAAGTAAGGATTACATAGACTTCAGGGTTAAGTTCAGTAGAAGGAGCCTACTAGAGGGTGAGCTAATGAACCTCGTGGAGGATTACGCATTCGAATATTTACCGCCACAGCAGTGTATTTCATGCTATAGGCTATATGGTGTGTAATGCACCTGTAATGTGCATCTACAAGTGTAAGGCTACACCACGAGGACTACCTACCACTTAACTTCTCACCATTCATCCCTTTCACCATTTCACGGCTCAAGTGAAATAATTAATTTTAATAATTAGCATGAGGGCTACGCATGAACCTACCCCCAGTAAGTAAAGTGAACGTGGCGGCAGCCCTAGGTAGCGCTAAGACTGTTAGGGTGATTAACCATGATTACGCAGCTTCTTAAGTTTTCATCCTACATCACCCTGTTAATATTCATCGCCGGTATTTCATATAGGTGGTGGAGGTGGTCAACAATGCCCATACACCTTAGATGGGAGCTTTACCCTGTCCCCCATGAGGCAGGTAAGGCTGAGTATGGCGGTGGTTACCTGGAGGAGGCTTCTTGGTGGAGTAGGGGGCGTAAAGTCTCCACTATTGGTGAACTTAAGGAGCTGCTTAAGGAGATGCTCTTCATAAAGAGGATTTATAACAACAATAGGAGGCTATGGGCATTATCGTACTCATTCCACTTAGGCATATACCTAATACTAGTGTGGTTCCTACTAATACTCCTGGGAGCCGTAACAATCGCCTACATGCATGTACCAATACCATCAAGCAGCCCCTGGGCAACCTTCCTCCTATACGCTACCTTAATTATTGGCGGTACTGGTGACGTATTAGGGATAATAGGGGGTGTTGGTTTATTTACCAGGAGGCTCATTAACCCTGTGCTGAGGGATTACACAACATGGCCCGATTACCTTAACCTCATCCTTGTATTGTTACCGTTAATCAGCGGAATGGTTGCATGGACCTATGACCCATACTTCAACCTGGCGAGGGAATTCATGGTAAGCCTGGTAAGCGCATCAACAGTGCCGTACTTACCTCCAGCGGTAATAGTTAACGTCGTGTTTACCCAGGTGCTTATAGCTTATATACCGTTCACGAAAATAACACACTTCATAGGTAAGTACTTCACGTACCATAAGGTTCTTTGGGATGATGAACCTAATTTAGGTCAACTTGATGATGAAATAGGGGATTTAACAGCGTTGAGGCTACCGTGGAATGCAACACACATTAAACATGGTGAATCATGGGAAGGCAACGTAATGGGTGGTTCCTGATGAGGAAGGGGGATATTGTGAGGATTAGGGATATGGGTAAGCCTAGTGATCAGCTAATTAAGTTAACCATTAACGACCTAATGCCACTTCCACCACCCTACGATAAACCAGGTATGGAACCACCAATGACGGGGCCTAAATCGGATTGGGTGAAGAGCTACGTCACGGAGCTGGATGGTTACGTGGCCATTGACGTTCCATGGAAGCCGAGGAATAGGGATGAGGAGGAGCAGTTGGTTAAAAGGTTCCTTGAGGGTTTAAGAAAATTGACCTCAAAGGAGGGTAACTGGACGTTCCTACAACCCCTACTACTCTCACTAGACTACTGCGCAAAGTGCCAAAACTGCGCAGAGGCATGTCCCATATACATGGCGAGTGGGAGGAAGGATATATACAGGCCAACGTATAGAGCTGAGGTATTGAGGAGGATTTACAATAAGTACATAGCCAAAAAGCCGGGCCCCGGTATTGAGTTAAACGCATACACTATACTCAGGCTTGGTGAATTAGCCTACAGGTGCACCTTATGCAGAAGGTGTGTCCAAGTCTGCCCACTCGGCATTGACAATGGCTTAATAGCCCATGAGATAAGGAAACTGTTCAGCGAGGAACTTGGCATAGCACCCACCGCCATACATGAGAAGGGTACTGTGCTTCAACTTAAGTCGGGTTCATCAACGGGTATGAGCCCCAAGGCCTTCATGAACATGGTTAAGTTCATGGAGGACTTGATTTACGAGAAACTCGGCAGGAGAATTAAGATACCTGTTGATGAGAAGGGTGCGGACATACTGCTCATACACAACGCCGGGGAGTACATTTCATGGCCTGAGAACCCAGCTGCCTACGCAATAATATTTGAGGAGGCTGGGTTAAGCTGGACCCTTAGCAGTGAACTACTCGGCTATGATGCCGTTAACTATGGGGTGTGGTATGATGATGTTCAGTTATCCAGGATAGTCATGAGGCATGTTGAGGTTGCTAGGAAGCTTGAGGTTAAAAGGATAGTTATCGGTGAATGCGGCCACGCAACCAAGGCCCTGCTTGTTGTTGCAGATAGGCTACTTAAGGGTGGTGATAGGGTGCCTAGGGAGAGCGTCCTACCGATACTGAGGGATATTGTTAAAAGTGGTAAGCTTAACCTCGACCCATCCAGGAATAACTTCCCAGTTACGCTACATGACCCATGCAACATAGTTAGGCTGGCAGGCATAGTGGAGCCCCAGAGGGAGGTCCTCAGGGCCGTAGCGCCGTTGTTTAGGGAGATGGAGCCACATGGGGTTTATAATTACTGCTGCGGTGGTGGTAGTGGCTTCGCAATAATGACCTCCCTTAACTTCCCTGAGTGGAGGATTAAGGTTGCATCCAGGATGAAGCTTAAGCAGATACTCGAAGCCTTCAAAGACGCCATTGACCCCAAGATACCTAAGTACGTCTGCGCCCCCTGCTCAAACTGCAAGGGTGAGTTAAGGGACCTATTAACCCACTACAGGGCCACTGAACTATACAACATTCACTACGGGGGCTTGGCTGAATTAGTAGTTAACGCTATGGTGGATTTGAAGGAGCCCTACATAGATTTTACACTTCAGTGAAAAGTTAACAATCGAGTTGGTTAACGTCAACCTACTGCTCATAAACAGTAACCTTCCTTACCCACGGCTCAACCCCAAGGGAGTTAAGTAACCTTACCAAGTCCTTACCGCTTAACTTTAGCGATAACTCGGGGTTCTGTGAACCATACCTGTACACGTGAACTATACCACTCTTAGAGTAGACGTTAATGACCCACACCTGGGCGGCTGGTATAACCGTTGCCTGCCACTCAACCTTAGGCCTACTTAACCTCACCATAATTAGGATAATTATCGATGCGGCGAAGCCACCTATTAGTATGTAGTAAGGCTGATAGGGGTAACGTACCGCCGTATTTTGATACATTAATATGGAGTAGGCTATTGAACCGATTACGAGAACCACACCAGCCACAATACCAGGTATGAATATACCCCTATACCACCTGTACACGTTGGTTATATCCCTGTAGGCAACGCTGGACTCCGTGAAAGCAACTAGTAGTCTCCTACCACCGGTATCGTAGGTTTCAATTATCACAATTAGGTTCTAAACCCCACACTCTTAAAGCATTAATTCAATAGAAGACATGTTTACAGTAATGAGCAGTGAAGTCAGTAAACCTACCCGTTCTTAGAGTTTGTTAACCGCCCCCCGCCCTCTAAGGTAAGGAAAACTGCTCTTAGGGGCAGTTTCGGTTTTCATGATTATTCGTAGGGTTTATTGCCATTGGTGATGAAGCGATGGGTTTTAAAACCCAATCCCAGCACCTTAATTGGTTACCCTGGGTTTCCGAGATCCGTAGTGGCTGGGAACCCTAGGCGACTAGTGGGGAGCTGCTGCGGTGAGGGGGCCCAGGGAGACCGTCGAGAAGGAGACGGCGGGGATTTCATGAACCACCGCCTCCAGAGAGACGGCTTCCTATCTTGGTTTAAAGCCCTCACCAGCTCAGTATATGCTTAGGACATTACCATCGGCATCGTGGCGAATTCAAGCCCACTAAGCATTAGTCTCACCCACATCCAACACCAAAGGTATCAAGTGGCATTGATAATTTGCCGCCTCGAAGTCCGCCTACCTTAAAAGGTAAAATCACTGAAGTTATGTAGGTTATGGTGTTAATAACGTGACCTTATTCAAACCGTTAACCTTATCCACGCGTACAATGCCCATGTCCCTAAGCTTCATGACGTGGCGCCAGAGGGTTGTCTTGGGTAGGTTAGTCAACTGCTGCAGTTGTGACTGGTACAGTGAGCCGCCGTACTGCCTAAGGGTCGCTATTATCAACTTATCTACATCATCGAGGTTGCGTCTCTCAACAGCCTCAATGGCCCTACGCCTACTCAACATAACCACCACAGACACTATCACTATCAAGGCCACGGCCACTGTAATGTAGAGTGGTGAGACCGAGTTACTAACAGGCGGCGGCCTAGTGGCTGAGGTTGAAGTTGAAGTAGTGCTGGGTGCCGTTGACGTAACTGTTGATGTTGACTGTGGGCTAGTGATTGTGGATGAAGTCGTAGATGAAGTCACCACTGCCGTTTGCGTTACCGTACTGGTTGGGCTACTGGTAATGCTGCTGGTGCTGGTGCTTGTGGATGTAGTAGTCATGGTAGTGGTCGTGGTGGATGCCGTAGTTGTGGGTGTGGTTGTCGTCGTTGAGGTTAACAGGCCTTTGGGTACGTAGGCGTACTGTATCGTGTAGCGTCCAGGTGGAAGCGTAACCACCAACGTTGACCCATTAATGACCCTGTAGCTGACTATGCTTAAGGGTAGGTTAAATGGTATTACGTACGGTGGGAAGACCATGGTCACGTTGGTAGTGGAGCTTACGTTAAAGGAGTAGAGGAGTACCTTACTGTTAAACGTGTAGTTGCCGTAATACATAATTGACACGTAGCCACCGCCAAAGGCGAAGATAACCAGTGTATTGTTTGGATATAGGCTAACGGGTATAGGGGCGCCCGTTGAGTCATTAACAGCCTCTATAGTGTCTGGAATGGGCGCAACAGGAAGGCTAACATTAATCACCGTTGTATTTAATGGAAAGTAGACTGTGTAATTAATGAAAGGTAATCCACCAGCCTTAAACAATATAAGCAATACCAGGTCTATCATCAGAACCAAGATCAAGTCGCCATTTAATAAATTTTCCCAAACCACTCACATGAATTTAACACTTACATAATTAATAATTTTTATTTTCAAAAGTATTTAATTAATATTTACAGAAAAATTCTATACATGAAAGGGTAAATATTTGCAATTTTATTAGTTATGAAGCAGCACCATTAGGTATCCTAGAAGCGGCAATTATGATATTGCATATCGAAAGTAGCGTCTTCACTCATAACTATAATTCATAAAAACTGCGTATGATATAGACGAGACCGTAAGCTTAAGGTTAAGGGGTTGAGGAATGGCCTTAACATTGCCCCGTCTTAGCTAGCTTCACCAGATTGTTTAGGAATTCGTTAAGTTTACCATCAATGTAATTCCTAATTATCCTTTCCCCAACCGCCGCCAATAGCCCAGTTAACTTGACGTCGGCATCATAGGTGACCCCTGATTCACCTATAATGGCGGTTATCGACGCATCCATGACTGCCCCAGGGCCCTTAGAGTTGAGTGTCATGGTTACCTTACCCGTGTCTCTATCTATGCTGGTTATCTTAACCCTCGAATTGAATGTACCCCTCACGGGTCCCATTTGAACCATTATCTTAAACTCAAATTCCTGGGGGCCAATCTGCCTAATATCGCTTGTATCCGGGACACACTTGACCAGTGTCAAGGTGTTACCCTCTATCAGCTGCCATAGGTTACCTAGATTGACCTCACCTTCCCAAGCCTTCTGTCCACTAAGCTTCATGCCTGACCCCTATGTACTGTGGTTAAATTTCTTTCTCACCTAGTTAAGTCACCGTTAACCGAGGTTTAATGCAGCAGCCGTCACCATGCTTAAAGTAACTTTTAAGTAACAGTTATAAATAAGCCGGCTGAGACTTAATGGTGGCTGAGGACGAGGAACATTCAGAGGATGAAGAGGAGGGGGAGGGTGGTGAATTAGACATTAGGGAGGTTGCCAAGAAGGCGCCTGAGTGGAGTGCAGGAGTAATAGTGTATAATAATTCGGCTTACCCAATAGCTAAGTCCAAGTATGCTGAGGGTGAGTTCTACTTCTCAACAAGCTGGAGGGCGGTTAAGAAGGGTATTAGGGGGGAGCTCGTCGTGCTTAAGGATGGTTCAACACACAAGTACAGGGTTAAGAGGAAGGGGGATAAGTACATTCAGGTAGTGCTACTATAAGCTAGGGTTGCATAGGGAATGTGTTAAAAAATAATCGATGTGGAGTTTAGGCTACATTATGCTGGGTGTTATTGATACCACGTTTAATGGGGGTTAAACCAGTTAACAGGTTTATAACGGGTTGCCTCACTCCGTTGGCTAAATGTGAATTAACCGTGAACCTTCATGTGCAGCTGCACGTTGCAGTCCACGGATTAAATATTATTTAGAACACAGGCAACCCCCAGAGTGATAGGTATGTCAACAGTGACTGGGCCTGAATTGGCCAAGTACCAGAGGGTAGTTGTGGATATGGATACGTGCATCGGTTGCGGCGCATGCATAAGTGTATGCCCCTACAATGCCCTTGAACTTAATGAGAACGGTAAGGCCAGGTTAATATGGGACTTCTGTAAGGATGACTTCGAATGCATACCAGTCTGCCCAGTGAACTGCATATGGAAGAGTGGTGATGCCCCAGCCGAATCTAAGGCTAAGAATGACTGGTATAGGATAACTAGGCAATTAACCCCTGAGGAGCAGAAGATATTTGAGGAGTGGAAGAGTAAGTACGGCATAACCGGCAATCCAGTCACCGCATAAGGCACTTTTACTCAGCCTTAAAATAATTCAATAGTTTTTAATTTAACCCGATGTTAAATGAACGAAAGGTTAATTAGCACCAACCCTCGAGAATAATGATGTCAACTGAGGTTAAGGGTAAGGAACTCATAGTTAGTAAGATTAGGGATGGAATAGTCATCGACCACATACCCGTTGGGAGGGCCTTAATGGTGCTTAGGGTTCTTAGGTTAAGGGGCGGTGAGGGAAGGATTGCACTTGTCATGAATGTTGAGAGCCGTAGGCTAGGTAGGAAGGACATAGTTAAGATTGAGGGTAAGGAGCTGGGTGATGATGAACTCAACTTAATATCCCTAATAGCCCCAACAGCCACCATAAACGTGATTAAGGATTACGCAGTGGTTAAGAAGTTCCAGGTTAAGCTACCTGACGCAGTTAAGGGTGTTGTTAAGTGCAGAAACCCCAGGTGCATAACCAATCAGCCCAGGGAGGACGCCGTGGCCACGTTTAAGGTTATCCGCAGTGATCAACCACTCCTGCAGTGCCTATACTGCGGAACATACCTAACCATAGATGACATCAACGCGCAATTGGCAGGTGAAAGGTAAATGACTGAACTGGTCAGGCTCCTGGTTAAGTATGGCGTGGTTAAGTTTGGGGAATTCACACTGGCCAGTGGGAGGAAGAGTAATTATTACGTGGATATGAGGATAGCCATATCCATACCAGAGGTCTACGGGCCAATAATCGAGGAGATGGCTAGGAGGGTAAGCGGCCCCATTGACCTGATAGCGGGTATTGAGAGTGGTAGCATACCCTGGGCCTCCATGCTAGCCTACAGGCTGGGTAAGGGGGTTATATACGTTAGGAAGGCGGAGAAGAGCCATGGCACGGGTAAGAGGGTTGAGGGATACTTTAAGGGTGGAGAAGGTGTGCTCCTCATAGATGATGTAGTGACCACGGGTGGCACAATAATGGACTCGATAAAGGTGCTTGAGGGCAGTGGGTTAAGGGTGCTTGAGGTTGGTGTAATAGTGGATAGGCTTGAGGGTGGACTTGAAGCCATTAGGAGGGCTGGGTATAGGGCTTGGTCAATATTGACGATTAAGGACCTGTTCAGCGCAATGGGGACTAATAATGCTGCTTAACCAGCCCCTAGCCTACCTACCACCAGACCTAACCCACGATGCATCCAACCTAATCCTAAGGACATACCCAGTTAGAGCTGCGATGAGGGTTTTAACTAAGTTAATGGGTAACCTCCCCTATAGGCCTAGGCTGGTTAATAGGGTTCTCGACTCTCCAGTGGGTATTGGGGCTGGTGTTGATAAGGATGGCCTACTGGTAGGCCTAATGGCCAACCTACCCGTAGGCTTCCACACCATCGGCTCAGTAACCCTTAGGCCAAGGCGGGGTAACCCAAGGCCGAGGATGAGGAGGTACCCTGGGTTAAAGGCCATGGTGAACGCCATGGGGCTTCCGTCAAGGGGGTTCTGGTTCATAAGGGAGGTGCTTAATGGCGAGTGCCCAAGGTGGCCCAGGGGTAAGCTACTGGGCATTAGCCTAGCGGGCTTTAGCGAAGTAGAGTTTAAAATAATGCTTGATTCACTAACCCCCTACCTAGGCTGCGTGGACTTCATAGAGATTAACGTGAGTAGCCCAACATACGGCGGATCATGGGTCGAACCCCAGAGACTCAATAACCTGCTAAAATTACTTAAGAGACACGATAAGGTGGTGGTTAAGGTACCCCTACTGCCCAACGTTAATGATGAGGTTAAGGTGCTTAAAACCATAATCAACCATAACCCCCTTGGCCTAACAATAGCAAACACCATAATGGTAAAGTCAGACTTACCGGTGGGCTACGGTGGGGTAAGTGGGGTGCCACTACTTAAAATAGTTACCAGGCTCATTAAACTAACCAGAGGCATGGGGTATGGCGGCTTGATCATAGGCCTAGGTGGATTCATGAGCGGAGGTGATGTCTTAAGGGGCCTAGGGGCAGGGGCTGACCTGGTGGGCATGGTGACCGCCTTCGCCATGGAAGGGCCGTTATCCGTCTACAGGGTGGTTAACGAACTTAGGAAACTAATTGCACAAAGACAACTAAACACGTTGAATAACCCTGGGAGGGATTCCTAGCAATTGCTCCCAATACCTGACCCAGGAGGTAAACTTAGTTAGGGGGATTAAGGGAAATGTGGAGAAGGGCCATTTGCCTGGTGCCCCGGCCGGGATTTGAACCCGGGTCACGGGCTCGAAAGGCCCACCTTAGCCGGCGCCGACCACCAGTAACCTACGTCTAGCCTAGTTTTTAAGCGTTATTGGTTGTCATTGAATCAGTTAGGTTTAATAATCCCTGTATTTAATTGATTTAATGATGAGGAGGAGGGAGAGGATTAATCTGCAGTTGGATGCCGTATTCTACATAAATGCCGTTAGGGGCATTTATTCGCTGTCGTTTAAGCAATTGGCTAGTATGCTTAAGATACCTGAATCCACATTATGCCGCTACGCCAACATGGAGGTTTTACCATCAGCCAAGGCTGCGGCTGATATAGTCAAGGCGCTTAGGCCCATGGCAGACATTAGGAACGTCGTTTCAAGGCTGATTAAGGTTAACAGCAATTACATAGACCTAAGTTCAATAGTCCTAAACCCCACGGTGCTTAAACTCTACGAGAGGCACATACTTGAGGTCTTCTCGGGGTTAAGGGTAACCAGGGTTCTAACAGCCGCCGTGGATGGCATCCCACTGGCCATGGCAGCTTCATACGCCTTAAACGCCGGTTTAACCATAGCTAAGCAGTACATGGATGCAGGCTTTGAGCAACACTACGAGGCCACATACATGGCTGATTCACCCCCCAGGAAGGTTAGCCTATACATACCTAGACTACTCTTAACTAAGGAGGACTCGGTGATAATAGTGGATGACATAGTGAGGTCAGGTAGGACTGTAGACGCCCTCCTCAGCATAATAAGGCAGGCCGGGGCAAGCCTAGTGGGTGTATCAATACTGGTGGCTGCAAGTAGGGATGTGGTTAAGACTGTTAAGAGCAGGATTAATGGGGCAACCCTCGACGTGATATACACCATCGAGTAGTACTCAGCGTTAAATGCAATACTTATTAAGCAGCCGCAACGCCTAGTTATTATGGCAATAAACACGGTGGTGATAATTAACGAGGCATTTAAGCTATTCGTCTACGCCTACAATGGGTTAGTTAACCTACTTCAATACATACTGCAGGAAACGGTGTTCAAAGCCAACCCAACTCTAGCAAACACCTACGGCAACGCCATAGCCCTGCTAGTATCATTAACGGCTATATACCTGTTGCTGGTGTTTGTGTCTGCTTTTAAGAAGGTTCTCGGGGTTTTAATAGCAATAGGCTGGGTCCTGCTTATAGTTGCTATTATACTGAACATTCATTAGGGTTGTTTAAAGCAGTATCTTGCCAACCTCATATACGCTTTGGTTAACCTCCCTGAAGGGGCCTATTATCGAATCCCTGTTTATAAGCACGTGGTCGCTGATGTAGCTACCATCACCCACAACAACCCCCTTCTCAATCCTAGCCCACCTACCCACGAAAACGTCGGAGCCAAGCACCGCGAGGTCAACGTAAGCCCCCCTCTCAACCGTGGTGTTGTCCATTATAACCGAGTACTTAATCCTACTATGGGCGCCAATCTTGGAATTAGGTAGGATAACCACGTAGGGCCCCACCTCAGCCCCAGGCCCTATTGAAACACCCTCACCTATGAAGACGGGTGGCTTTATTGAAACATCGTTCCCGTTGGGCATGGGGCAGTCCCTACAGTACTCGTCAAGGGCCCTGAAATTAGCGTCCAGGTATGATGACACAGTCCCTATGTCGTACCAATATCCCTTTAAGGCATACCCATAGGCCCCACGGTCCTTAATTATCCTGGGTAAGACGTCCAGGGCTAACTTACCGAATTCGCCAGGCTTTGGAAAGTACCTAAGCGCCTCCTTACTGAACACGTATATGCCGGCGTTTATCAGGTTTGACGGTGCACTACCTGGTTCAGGCTTCTCAACGAAACCAGTCACGAGGTTATCCTTACCCAGCGTGACCACGCCGTACTGCGATACGTCGCTGACCTGGGTTAGGCATATTGTGGCTAAGGCACCCTTGCTGACATGCTCATTAATAACCTCCTCTAGGTTAACCCTGGTGAATATGTCACCATTGAAGACCACTATGATGTCGTCAAGCTTATAATTACTGGCTATGTACGAAACTGGGCCACCGTCACCTAGGGGCTTATCCTCCCTAACAACGTTAATAATACCAATTAATGAAGCCCACCTATGGTTAATGTGCTTCTCAATGAGCTCACTCATGTATCTAACGGACAGGAAGATGCTGCTTGGTTTAATAGCTGTGACGGAGTCCAGGATCCAATCTATCACAGCCTTATTCAGTATGGGGAGTAGGGGCTTAGGCTTGGTGAAGGTAAGTGGCCTAAGCCTAGTGGCATACCCCCCAGCCAGTATTATCACGCTAACCATACTTAAATAGCGAATTCTGATTAATAAACATTTAATAACGCAGAATATGGTTAAGCATGGGACTCAGGTAAATGATTATTTAAACCCCCTACTAAACCCACAACTGGGTATGGGGTTAGCTGAGGAGTGCCTATGGGACCTTGAGTGCATTAGGAGCAGGATCATAAGGGATGTTAGGCAGCTACCAGCCAGTAAAGGCACACTGCTTAGGCACCTAAACGAGCTACCTGAAAACCTGCTTAGGGATATTGGCAAGGGGCTTAGTGAACACGATGCCGAATTGCTGCTCAGCATTAAACCAAGTGGCAAGGTTATAGCGTTGATAGCCGGCATAGACCCGGTTAACGTGAATAGCATTGGGTTGGCCATCAGGTTGAGTGAACTAATGATGGAGCATGGGGAGTTGGGGAGGGCTGTGGAGCTGCTTAGAAGTAAGGTTAACGTGGCTGTGGGCGAGGATTCGCTAAGGCTTAAAGCCCTAATTGAGCTTGGTGAGGGTTTAATTGACATTAAGTCGTCTGAACTTGAGCATGAGAGAGGTAACCATGAGGCTGAGTATAGGTTAATCGAGGATGCCATGATGCACCTCTCGGCCGCATACAACCACTACAGCGAGTTAAGGGAACTTGACGATGCCGTTAACGTTAGGCTGCTCGGCTTAATGGAACTGGCCAGGTATCACCTAACCCACGGCAACCTGGATGAGGCTAGGTCAACCTACCTGCAATGCGCCTCAGCGGCTAGGTGGGTTGATGGTTATTTAACCGAAGCCACTAGGTGCGCCGCAATGGCTAGGTTGATTGAGGCCATTGAGGATGGGGAACAGGATTACTACGAGGAGGCTGGGGACATGCTATTTAACGTCGCTCAGGAAATACCAGAAGCCGCGGAGGAAGCTGAGGTGGCCTACGGCTCTGCACTTCAACTAGCCATCAACGATGATGATAAGGGTAGGTTATTCACGAAGTACCTAACGGCACTAGTTCTCCACGTTGACTGGTTGGTGACGCAGAGGTACGGTGACCTTAATGGCTTAGTGAACGCCCTCAGGAACCTTGGTTCAGGAGGCGTGGCCAGTGAACTAGGCGTCGATGAGGGGCGGGTTAAACTGTACCTAAACGTCAAGGCCCTGGCTAGGACGGGTGGGCTTGATGGTGTTAAGGTTGCCGCCGCCCTAGCTGCAATGGGGCTTGACCTATCCCTAGAACCGAGCGAACTTGTGAGGAGACTAAGTGAGATGGGGGTTAGGGTTAACGAGGATGTGGTTAAGGAGGCTAGGGAACTGTTGAGAAGCTGGTTAACTGGTTAATGCCCCTTACCCTTCTCGTAAACCACAACCCCATTAATCCCCCTCACCAGCAGTACCCTGTGGTAGGGTATGAATGATTCACCCCCTCCAAGTCTTATGATTACGCCATCCCTGCTAGCCCTAATTAAACCTCCAAGGGGTATGACCTTAACGTTGCCGGGCTCCCCCCTGGACACTATGACTACCTCGTACTCATCCCTTGCATTGGTCCAGATTATCCTGTTGAAGACATCCCTAAGCCTATTCCTACCCACTTACTAATGCTCTGGCTCCTAGGCTTTAAACGTGCCGCAGAGGTTAATGACCCCCTTCCCCGGGTTAGTTTTTGCTTTGGGTTTGGTTGTTGTTCCGTCTATTGTGGGGTTAATGAATACCCTGCCTAGCGTTGATTTAAAACCCCATTACTACGAACCACACAGTAGAACAACCCGCCATAAAAGGCAAGACTTGCCATTCATTTTTGTTGCTTGGATAATGTAGGCTAGGTTCGCCTTCTCAGGGATTCCTCAAGTCTCTCCAGGGCTAGGGCCTGGGTTAAGCTGAGTGAAACCTCGTCGTTAACGCTGGACACTAGCCTATATGCATCCCTCAGGCTATACCCCTTATACATCAGGTAACCTATTATGACGGCGGGTGACCTACCGACACCAGCATTGCAGTGGACTAGGACGGGCTCACCTCCATTAACCCTATCGCTAATCCACCTTAAAATGGCCATGAAGACGTCGCTGGGTGGGGGTTCGCCATCAGTGGTGGGTGCGTGCAGGAACCTGATGTTGAACCTCCTTAACGCATCAACGTAATCGCTGAGGGGGAACCCCAATTCATCGAACTCGAAATCCTCCATCAACGACACCACCGCCTTAACCCCCATCCTAGCCCAGTTCTCAACATCCTTAACACCCCTCGGTGCGCAGGAGCCAGCCAACTCACCCTTAACAACCCAGTAGGGGCACTTCATTGCACCAACCCATGTGTAGTTATTTATTTCACTTTCCCATAAGCTTCTAGTTACCTTAAGTGGTGACTACCTTGCTTAAGTTGTGTGGGTTATCCACGTCAACGCCCCTCGCCACCCCGAGTTCGTAGGCCAGTAGTTGGATGACCGATGGGTAAACCAGTGGCACCATTAGCCTATTACCAACCCTCTCAACGTATATTACCTGATCACCCGTAACCTCCCTACCTCTCTGCGTTATGACTACCGTGTACCCTCCCCTTGACCACACCTCGGAGATTACGTTAACGATCTCCTCGTCTATGTCGTTGCCGGGCATTATGGCTATTGTTGGGAATTCCCTCGAAACCAGGGTTATTGGGCCGTGTTTAAACTCCCTGAAGCTAAATGCTTCCGAGTGGACTTGAGCAGCCTCCTTAAGCTTTAGGGCGGTCTCCATGGCTATGGGTAAACCAACAGGGCCTCCTGATATGACGTATGCATTGCCGTGGCTGGAAAGTGACTTGGCAACTTTCCTGATGTCATCCCTAACCTTATCCAATTGGCTTATTAACACGCCTATGGTCTTATTGACAAGCTCCCTAGCCTCGGCTACATTACCCTTAACCGCGCAGGCCAGTTGAAGCATCATAACCACGGAGGCCACGAAGGACTTGGTGGCTGGCACAGCTAACTCAGGCCCTGCACCCATTGGTAGGTAGACGTTTGACTCCCTCATTAATGCTGAGCCAAGCCTATTAACAATGCCTAGTATTATAGCCCCCTTCCTCTTAGCCCACCTAATAGCCCTAATGACGTCCGTTGACTCACCCGATTGGCTAACGGCTATTATCAACGTGCCTGGTTCAATATACCTAGCCCCAATGTAGGGGAATTCACCGGCTGGAACCGCATCAGCCCTAACCCCAGCCAACTCCTCGAGGTAGTACTTACCTATCAGTGAGGCGTAGTAGGAGGTGCCGGAGCCCGTGAATATTATGTTCCTGGCCTTGGCAACTATCATAGCTGCGTCGTTCAGGTACTCCCTCTGGAGTAGGTTAACGGCCCTGGCTAAAACCTCAGGCTCCTCATAAATCTCCTTAACCATGTAGTGTGGGAATGAACCCTTAACAACCTCCACAACCACTTGAGACGCCACCTGGGGCGTGGGTTCAATCCTACCCAGTGTTGAGGCGTTGAGGAAGACAACCCCATCCCTACTAACCACGGCCAGTTGGTTGGGCTCCATGAAGTAGACTGAGTTCAGTTTAACCGGTATGGCCTGCTCCTCCGAGGACACGAAGTATTCCCCATCACCAACCCCTATGACCAGTGGGTTACCCATGCTTAAGGCGTAGATCCTCTCCTCATCCTTATGAAGCACGGCTACCGTGTAATACCCCTTAACCTGCCTGGTCACAGATGATAAGGCCTCAGCCATTGACTTACCGCTGCTTAACTCATCCTCGAGCATGTGGGCTAGGGCTTCAGCATCAGTCCTCGAGACTAACCTATGCCTCTTCATAAGCCTCTTCCTAATCTCGTCGTAATCCGAAACAACCCCATCCATGACGAGGGCCACGGTGCCTGTGCAGTCCTGGACTGGGTGTGTGTTCTCGTACACGGGCCTGCCGTGTGTGGCTGACCTAACGTGGCCTATGCCGACGTAGCCCGGTAAATCATCTAGGTTAAGCCTACTGTGCACATCAGTCACCTTCCCAGCATCCTTCTTAACATGAATAACCCCATTGTAAACCGTGGCAACACCAGCACCATCAATACCCCTGTGGATTAACCTCTCTAGGCCAACCCTAATTACGGGTGCCACGGGTCTAATATTGGATACAAGACCGAATATTCCACCCATTTCAAGTATAGTCACCTGAGGTAGCTAATAAATGTTAGGCTAAATATGCCAACTGGCCAACTATGTTCAATAAATAGACCTACATAGTCAACATGTATGCGGTATGGATGGAAATCTTAAGCATGGAAATGGAAAAGGCCTTGCTTTTGAAGGCTTTAACCGTGGGGCAGAATTACACCAACTCCTGTGGTGTTAACCTGCTACTTACCTTAACATTAAGGACTTTAACCACTGCATAAACAATTAGCATTACCGCTAGGTTAACTATGAGACCTAGTAGACCAACGTACATGTAGTAGAACCATGGCAGTAATGATGATGAGAATTTAACTGTAGCTAAACCATACGTAACTAACCCAGTACCCACAGCCCACCCAGCGGCCACGCTATACTTATCTAAGTCATACCAGTACATTGAGAGTATTATTGCGGGTAGTGTTTGCAGTAGCCAGGCGTATGAGAAGGTTAGTAGATAGAATATTAAGCCACTTGCGGCTGGGACTAGGGCAAATATTAGGGATGCCACGATCATTATAAACACGGCTACCCTACCCCAAAATACCTGCTGCCTCTCATTAGCCCTCCTATTTATGAAATCTAGGTAAATATTCCTGGTTATCAGATTAGCCGCACCAAGGCTCTGAAGACCAGCTGGAACCATGCTCCCAATTACAATACCCGCAAATGCAATCGCAACAAAACTGCTTGGGAAGTACGCATTCAACACTGATGGGAATGCCAGACTTGATACACCGCTTGGCACTAGGTTCTCAGCTAAGGCGACTAGGCCCATTACAGCCAGGAAGACTAACCAAACTTGGTAAAATGGCAGGAAAACGGAATTCTTCCTAATAACATCCTCACTCTTAGAGCCTAATAAGCCAACCAGTAGGTTAGGGAAGAGTAACCACGATATCCCACTTCCAAAGGCCAACGTTATGTAACCCACCATTAACTTACTAGGTATCAGGTAGTGTGAGGGACCAAGTTGAGTGAAAATGGGGCCGAAGCCGCTGAAGCGTATACCTAATGCAACAACAACTGTTAATATCACGGCCCATAGTACAGCATCCTTAATCAGTGAACTTAAGGCCGGGCCCCTTAACCCACTGAACGCCACAAACAATGCCACTATTATGTAGGCTATTATGAAGCTTGGAATCACCGGGAAGCCCATGGCATCAAGCACGTATCTTATCCCAACTATTTGAAGTGCAATGTAAGGCAGCATCGCTATTATACCTGTTAATGAGATTAACAGCGACAATACGCCACTATCAAACCTATCCCTAACATAATCACCCGCTGTGATGTAGCCGCGGCGCTTGGCTATCCTATAGAACTTAGTGGCCACTATGTAGAGGAATGGGTAAGACACTGAACCGTAAACGACGACGTAAAGTATGAAGCCACCTAGGGAATAGGCCGCACCCGGTATTGATATTAACGAATAGGCTGTATAAATATCGGCACCCATTAGGAACCAGACTATGAAGGAGCCGAACCTCATACCCCCAAGGCTCCACTCCGCTATTTTACTGAAGTCAGGCGCCCTCCACTTACTGCCCAAAAACCTGCAACCACGGTTAAGCCGACTAGGGTGAAGAAGACCGTGTAGTCAATTACCGTGAACATTATGACTCACCACCCTTCTTATCCACAAACCTGTACACTATGTAGGTTATCACAGGCTGTATAAAGACCCAGGCGAAGAGGTACCACCATAGGAATGGCCAGCCGCCCAACTCCGGGTAGGGCTTATTGTAAAGCGGCGCAGTGAACACTATGAATATCCAAGGCACCAGTATTAGTAAAATAATTTTAATCACATTTCTGATGTAGTGCCATCGAAAATAAGTTATTCTTAGCCAATTTTTAAGCATTGCCTCTTTTATTAAATAATTTAAATATGAATTAGGAATAAACCGAATAACTTATATTATACTGCGCAGTAGGCTTAGTGATGCGGGGTAATTTGGGTGATCAATTGGCTGAGTTAACCTCACGCCTGGTTCAAATAGACAGCACTAACCCACCTGGTGATGTGACTGGGGTTGTCGGCTTCATTAGGGACTGGCTTAGTGCGCGTGGCTTCTCAAGCAGCATCTACGAGTACGTTAAGGGTAAGCCCAACCTGATAGCTAAGGTGGGTAATGGTAGACCAGTACTGATACTCAATGGACATACTGATGTTGTTCCACCCGGTGACTCATCCAGGTGGACTTACCCACCCTTCTTGGGGAGGATAATTGAGGGCAAGGTTTATGGGAGGGGCTCAACGGACATGAAGGGCGGCCTAGCCGTGATAATGATGGTCTTCGCTGAGTTGGGTCACGTGATTGAGGGCAAGGGTTCTGGGACGCTGGTCTTCTCCGCAACGGCGGATGAGGAGGTTGGGGGTCATGCTGGGGTTGAGGCCTTGGTTAAGGGTAATGTCCTTGTTGGCGATGCCGCCATAGTGGCTGAGCCAACGGGCTTCAGTAGGTACTGCATAGCGGAGAAGGGGCTTAGCCAGGTTAGGCTTGTGGCTAGGGGTAGGCCAGCCCACGGTAGTTTACCTGTGCTTGGGGATAACGCAATAATGAAGCTCATTAAGGCTATTGAGGCGGCGCAGGGCATCATTGAGGAGGTGAATAGGGGGGTTAAGTTACCCCAGGACCTAGTGGAGGCGGTTGACAACTCGGCTAGGGTCTACCTGGAGGGTGCCCTAAGGGGTGGGTTAAGGCTGAGTGAAGCCGACTTAAGGGGTGTGATAGGCTCAGTCTCCTTCAACCCAGGGGTCATTAGGGGTGGGTCAAAGATAAACATGGTCCCAGACTACGCAGAACTGGAACTAGACATGAGGGTGCCGCCCGGGGTCTCACCGGGCAGTGCCATAGGTAGGTTGAGGGAGGGGTTGAGGGGGCTTGCCGATGTTGAGGTAATAGACACCAGTGAACCAAACTACACACCAACTGGGGAAAGGATAGTTCAACTGATCCACGAGGGCATAGCAAGGCTCAACGCCGAACCGAAACCAATAATAATGACCGGGGCCACCGACGGGAGGTACTTTAGGCTTAGGGGAATACCCACGGTGATTTATGGACCAGGGGAATTAACCCTGGCGCACACGTACGACGAATACGTAACGATAAACGACCTAGTGAACACCTACGGCGTAATAAGGTACGCTGTAGAGAAGTACCTCAATGTACCTTAGGTCTTATTCGTGGAACTTAAGAATAAAACTTATAACGAGGTTTAAACTCATTTATTAATAATGAACAATCATGGAGTACCAACTATATTAAGTAGTTCATACAATCAACCTGAGTTAATAACATTTGACTATTTTCATTACTCCGACAAAACGAACGACAAGCTTCGCCTTCTAGTGTGGGGGTTTGTGGTGTTTGTTGTTTCTTTGTTTGTTTAAAGTTTTAGTCTTTTGGTTGGTATGTTTGTTTCTGGTTACTTTTTAATTCCCCCTTTGCCTTGTGTTTTCTCGGTGCCTAGGGTGGTGCCCCTGGAAGGGGGTTTTCTTGCCTTGGATGAGCCGGTGGGTCGATCACCCACCCTTTTCACTACCCTAGGCACACAATCCTCCACTCCTAAACAGAAGAATGGAAACGTACGTACTGTTAGGCTTAGGCTTCTGCCTAGTGGCGCCCAGGAGAGGAGGCTGAGGAAGCTAGCAGATGCCACTGCTAGGCTTTGGATGAGTTAAACTACGCTAGGCTTATTCAGTTTAGGGTAAGTGGCAAAATAGACTTCAAAGGAACAGAGCGTGAATTTTACCATAGGTATAAGAGTGTGTTGGGTGTGAATGCTGGTCAGGTCGTAAGGTTGAATCACAGTGCCTGGAAATCATACTTCGAAACGCTTAAGCTGTACAGGCAAGGCAAACTACCGAAGTTTAACGGTAAGCCTTCACCACCAGGCTTCTGGAAGGACAGGCTGCTAGGTAAGAGGAGGTTAATCATTTTAGTGAGGAATGATAGGTACTACCTTGAACAAGTGAATGGTGGAGAGGGTTACTTGGTCCTAAAGGACTGGGGTTTGAGGATAAAGTATGCTGGTAGAATCAAGTGGTCTGGCAAGCAAGGCATGCTCGTAATTAAATACGAGGATGGTAGGTGGTTTGCATATGTGCCGGTTAGTGTTGGTGAGAAGCCTGCTAGGAGTAACCCGAAGGGTTATGTTAAAGGCACCTACGAGAAGATACGGATAGAGAATCCTAAAGGTGGCAATAAGGCGTTTATTGACGTTGGCTTAAACAACCTGTTCGCCGTTGTCTTCAACCACACCGATACCGCCATTTTAATCAAAGGCTCAACCATTAAGGCTGAGTACTACTGGTGGAAGCGTGAGACCAAGACCTACCAGGCGATTAGGGATTGGTTAAGGAACCACAGTTTCAATGCATGGCGCAAGTACCATGCATTCTACCTTCATGCTGTTTACAAGAAGAGGGAGAGGCTTAGGCACTATTACCGCACGGCAGTCAGATTCCTTGCGAGGGCAATGCATGAAATGGGTGTTGATGAGGTATTCATCGGATACCCCTATTTAGTGAGTCAAGATGATGGTAACGAGTATAACACCAATGTTTGGTGGTTCAACAAGATCATTAAATGGCTTGGTGATGTTCTTGAGGAGTACGGCATAAGGCTCAACGTGGTTAATGAATACGGGACTAGTAGGCAATGCTCCATCTGCGATATGAAGCATGAGAATGGTAGAGTGAAGAGGGGACTCTACGTATGCCAGACAACTGGCATAGGAATCAATGCTGACTTAAACGCAGCGAGGAATATTGCAAAAAGAGTAGGCTACAGAACACCAATGCCAAGGAGGATACTCAGTTACATAGTAACAACCAATGGCGTGAAACCATTAACCCCCAAAGAGGGGGTAACAATCGAGACCCCCAAGATTAACCCTACCTCCCCGAGGTAGGGAGGGGGTCATCTGTCTAGGTTCCCGAGGAACCTGAACACCAATGACTTGGTCTACGTCCCAAGGATTAAGGATTCCTGGTTTAGGTTGGTGAATAGGGGCATTGGCCTTGGTGTTGAGGTGACTTGGGATCCATCAGTGTTCAGGTCGATGTGGCTGTGGAGGCCGCTTGGTGGTGGGTTAAATTATCCATGGTTTGGGAGGATATACGCAACCTCGGTGGAGTTGGCCACAAGCTGGCCGGCCACTGGCCTAGCTGAGCAGGTTAAGGCTGGTACGGCGTATGAGATACAGGGCAATGGCCAAATAAACACATGGGTAAGGCTAAGGATAATACCCTACTGAGCATTAACATTAACCTGAACAGTAATTGCGTCGAAGGGGCAATTGCTTTGGCATGAGAAGCAGCCCATGCATTGGTCCTGGGAGGCGACAATGGCCTTATCCCTGAGCCTACCCACTAAGACTCCCTTGGGGCATATTGCCCAACATATACCACAGCCTGTACAGCTATCCAGTACAATCACCCTGAAACTAACCTTCACCATTAATTCACCTTGTAACTGCACAGAAATAAAAAGGATACTCCAGTGACAAGTATACGTATACTACACGTATACGTCATAATACTTTCCTCATTAAATTGGCGGGAGGTTTATTAAGAGTCCCGGTGTTGGGTTAGCCGTGAGTGGTGAACCTAAGGTTAGGGTCCCGGATGAGGGGGAGATGTTGGCTAAGGTCATGGATATTGTTGGGGATGATAGGGTTAAGGTGATTTGCGAGGATGGGAACGTGAGGATAGCCAGGATACCTGGTAAGTACAGGAAGAGGATGTGGATTAAGGTGGGTGACTACCTGATAGTTGCTCCATGGGACTTCGAGCCAAGTAAGGCTGATGTGATTTACAAGTACGAGAAGGGGGAGGTTAATGAACTCAGGAGGATTAGTAAATACGGCGAGATTTTAAATAGGCTTGATGAACTAGCCCTGTAGTGTAATGAACCAGCAGGAGCTTGATAGGCTAAGGGACCTGGTTAAGATGGAGCAGGAGAGTAGAGACCTGGTTAAATTACCCTACAGGTCCTACAGGGAACTCGTCAATGGGTTGATAAGTGGGGTTAAGTTCGGCGGTGCATTGGAGAATACCGTCGCATCAACCTACCTAGGCATGGTTAGGGACCTGGTGGTTTCACTACTCAGGGTGAGGATACTCAAGATACTTGACCAAGCCTCCGCGGGTAACCTACCCAGGAGGAACCTACTCCTAGAGGAGGCCAAGTTGACCTCAGCCTTGGAGGATCTCGAGAATCTGCTTAAGCCGAGGAGGGGTAGGGCGCCGAGTAGGGTCATGGTAACGGTCTTCACGGCCAATTACTTCAGTATTAAGACTAGTAGGGGTAACATGATTAACGATCCGATGGTGGGTGACTTGGCTGTCCTGCCCAGGGAGGATGCTGTTGAGTTGGCCTCTAACTTTAAGGTGGCTAGGGCCTACAGGATCAAGACGAGGAGGCGCCCTTAAGCCACCTGATGGTTAACCTAACAGCCTCAGCGCTACTGTACCTTGGCGACCAGCCAAGCCCAGTGAGCCTACTTATGTCTAGGAGCATGTACTTGACGTCGCCTGGCCAACCCCTACCATCGGGTGTGGTTAGCTTGGTCACTATGTTCACGTTCCTTAACCCAACCTCCTCAATGACTATTTTAGCTATCTCCATCACCGTGACCCAATCCCTATTACCAACGTTGAAGGCTTGGTCCTGAAGCCCACCATTAATCAACTTGTTGAATAGGAATAGCGTCGCGTCCACGGCATCATCAACGTATAGGTAGCTTTTCCTCTGGCTACCATCCCCAAGCACCTCAAGGACACTTGGATTCCTCATCAACTTAACGTAGAAGTCGTAAATAACCCCATGCCTAGACCTGGGCCCAACAATGTTGGCGTACCTTAGGTTAACAACCCTAATGCCGTAGAGCCTAGAGTACGTGCCTAACATGACCTCGCCGGCCGCCTTAGTGGCGCCGTAGACGCTTATAGGCTCTATTGGGTGGTCCTCGGGTGTTGGGAGAACCCTTGCGTCACCGTAAACAGTGCTGCTGCTGGCGAAAACAATGTACTTGACGTCGCCCAACCTAGCCGCCTCAGCCACGTTGAAAGTGGCCACCAGGTTATTGTCGAAGTGGCTCCTAGGCTCCACTGAGGATACCCTGACCTCTGGGTTGGCGGCTAGGTGGAAGACGGCTAAGGCACCTTTGAATTCACCCACCCAATCACCCCAATTCCTCAAGTCAGCCTTAACAAGGTTAACACTACCGCTGCCTAGGGAGTCCTTAAGGTTATTGACATCGCCACTGCTTAAGTTATCTATAACAGTCACCTCATAGCCGCTTCTCACTAGTTTATCAACCAAGTGACTCCCTATGAAGCCGGCTCCACCAGTCACAATAACCCTGCCCATGGATTAGTGGTTCATTTACTCCAAATAAACTTTAACCTCACCTAATCTTTAAATACACTAACCGCTACGGCCGGGTAATGGAAACCGCAGCAGCCCGATCAAGGCCAAGGCCGAAGCTGTATGGCCCGGAGGTCCACTACTGCACATCGTGCGGTAGCCCAATAGCACCATTTAAGAGGGCGACCCACTTCCTATGTCCAAACTGCGGTAAGTATGAGATATGGAGGTGTGAGCGCTGTAGGAGGGAAGGAAACGTTTATAAGTGCCCAGTCTGCGGTTTCGAAGGTCCATAAGTGGTTTAAATGGCTCAAATATACTACGTCTATAGGGTTACCCCAAGCAGGGAGGATGTTAACTACGAGAAGCTTAAGCAAACTATAAAGGGTAAGCTTGAGCCGAAGTACCAGGTTAAGGGTATTGAGGAGGAGGAGATTGGGTTCGGGATTAAGGCACTTAAGGTTCACATAGTCATACCGGAGTCCGACGAGTACACGACTGATGAGATAGAGAACCTCCTATCCCAGATAGAGGACATTGGGGGCATTGAGCTGGAGTACTTCACTAGGGTTAGCTTTTGAGACTAATCATGCGGGTTGCAACCCTTTAAAAGCTTTATAAACCCACTGTCTAATTCTCCCCTATGTCCAGTGAGGAGGGTTGGATTGAGCTCCGTGTTGCGGAGGCTAAGCAGAGGGATGCTGGTAGGCCCATTGTTCGCATTGATCCCTCAATCATGAGGGATTACGGTATTGAACCAGGTACGGTTGTCTTCATTAAGGGTAAGAGGTTGACTGCGGCCAAGGTCATGTATGGCCTACCTGAGGATGACGGTAGGGCTGTTATTAGGATGAACTCGATAATAAGGAAGAACGCCGACGTAAGCGTCAACGATACGGTTAAGGTCAAGGTAACCGAGGCCAAGCAGGCTCAACTGGTTAAACTAGCCCCAGTATCAATGACCCTCTCCATTGAGCAGAACTTCGAGAACTACGTTAAGCAGAGACTTAAGGACTACGTACTGATGGAGGGTGACCTAGTCCAGATACTGGTACTTGGCCAATCCCTAATATTCCAGGCAATACAGGTTAGGCCAAGCAACACGCCAGTCATAGTTGACGACGAGACCCAGGTCAAGGTACTTGAGAAGCCTGTGGAGAACGTACGGATACCTCGTGTTACTTGGGAGGATATTGGTGATTTGGAGGAGGCTAAGCAGAAGATTAGGGAGTTGGTTGAGCTTCCTCTTAAGCATCCTGAGTTGTTTAGGCATCTTGGTATTGAGCCTCCTAAGGGTG